>MDSW01092937.1_pt1 | contig 70589 bp, 62 predicted proteins | sample 811171 | NCBI WGS metagenome assembly MDSW01 (sample SAMN05326641, study PRJNA326480) | marine metagenome | isolation source: seawater | place: Atlantic Ocean: North West | collected 2012
AGTATGGCCTGCGCCAAACCCCTGGCTCCTGAACCAGACCTGACCGGCAGAATGGGTCAACCTATTCACAATTCACTCTAGAAAAGGTCGAGGGTCTGGGCCGGAAAGGGGGCTGAAACTGAAACCGGCCGGTAAAAATTACCAGCCGGATCAACAAACCTGGGTCATGGAACAGAAGGCCTTATTTGATTTTGGCTTCCTTGAATTCCACATGTTTACGCGCAATGGGATCATATTTCCGCATCACCATTTTTTCGGTGATGTTGCGCGGATTTTTCTTGGTTACATAAAAATAACCTGTGCCAGCCGTGCTGACGAGTTTGATTTTTACACTAGCGGGTTTGGCCATTTTTGTGGCTCCGATCTTTATGTTCAAAAAATACGTGAGCGGAAAATACAGCTATTGCCCGTGAAGTCAAGTCCTCTCGTGGGAAATGAACAAAAAACTTGCTCCAGAGCATCGCCGGATCCTAGAGTGAATTGTGAATAGGTTGGCTCAATTCACTCTAGTCAGAAGGATCACTTCCGGGAACGCCGTTTTCTGGATTTCGCCGGGCGATCTTTTTTGGCTTTTTTGGGGGCGCGTTTGCGTCCCCGGGCCTGGAGAAGTTCCTCGTCCAGAAGTTCAAGCATCAGGCCGCCGGTGATCGGATTGGCCTCCCGCAGGCGCACCATAACCTTGTCCCCCAGTTGGTAGACAATATTGGTGTATTCCCCTTCCAGGAGATGCAAATCCGCATCGTAAATGAAATAGTCGCCCACAAGGGAAGACATGGGGACAAAACCGTCCCCGCCGCTCTCATCAAGGGTGATGAACAGGCCCGCCCGGCTGACCCCGGAAATCTTGCCCTCGAAGATGTCTCCCACATGAGCAGCCATATAGGCGGCCACATAACGGTCGGTGGATTCCCGTTCAGCCAGCATGGCCCGTCTTTCCGTGTCGCTGATATGTTCCGCAGTATCCTGAAACAGCTCACGGTCCTGTTTGCTCAGGCCACCATCGCCCAGTTTCAGCGCCCCGATCAGCGCCCGGTGTACCATAATATCCGCATAACGGCGAATGGGTGAGGTGAAATGAGCATATTGGCTCAGCGACAAGCCGAAATGCCCCAGATTTTCAGGGGAATAGATGGCTTGGGACTGACTGCGCAACACCATGGTATTGACCAGTTCATCATGGGGAGTGCCATCGACCTGGCGCAGGATATTGTTAAACACCTTGGGCAGCATGACCTGTCCGCGCGCCAGTTCGATATTCAGGCTTTTGAGAAACTCCCTGAGCGATTCCAGTTTTTCCAGAGACGGCGGTTCATGCACCCGGTACATGCAGGGCCAGCCCTTCATGGACAGTTCCTGCGCCGCCGAGACATTGGCCTGAATCATATATTCTTCCACCAGCTTGTGGGCCGGCAGACTGATGCGCGGCTGGATCGAGAGAATATGACCTTCTTCGTCCAAAGTGATTTTGCGTTCGGGCACTTCAAGATCAAGGGGTTCGCGCTTGTTGCGTCCGATCATCATGCATTCGAAAGCCCCGAACAGCGGCCGGATCACCTCCTCAAGCAAGGGGGCAGCCCTGTCGCTGACTTGACCTTCCATGGCGCGCTGGACTTCCTCATAAGACAGGCCGCCGGCAGACCGCATCAGGCCACGGACAAATTTGTGACGCAGTTTCTTACCGTGCTGATTGAACCACATATGGACAGCAAAACAATATCTGTCTTCCCCTTCTTTCAGCGAGCACAGGCCGTTGGACAGGCGTTCGGGCAGCATGGGCACAACCCGATCAGGGAAATATACACTGTTGCCACGCGTGCGGGCCTCCCGATCCAGGGCGGAGCCGGGGCGGACATAATGGGCCACATCGGCAATGGCGACGATGACGTGCCAGCCGCCTTCATTCTTGGGATCCGGATCTGGTTCCGCCCAGATGGCGTCATCGTGATCGCGTGCATCCTGCGGATCAATGGTGATCAGGGGAATGTCCCTGAGATCTACCCGATCGCCCAGGACCGGCGGTTCCGAACGATCGGCTTCCGCCAGGGCTTCGTCACTGAAATCAAGGGGGATGCCATGCGCATGGATGGCGATCAGACTGATGGAGCGGGGTTCATCCATGGTGCCTAGACACTGTTTGACCCGGGCCGGGCGAGGGCCTGCACGGCGCCGGCCGGCACGCTGGATTTCCGCCAGTACCAATTCGCCGTCTTCGGCCCCGTTCCAATCCGCCTTGCCGATGACATAAACATCCCGGTTCTTTTTGTCTGTGGGATGCACCATGGCAATGTTTTCATCCATGCGGCGGAAAAACCCCATAACGAGACCGCGACTGCTTTCCAGTTTCCGGATGATGCTGGCGACATACCCTTCTCGGGCTTCCCGGTGACGGCTGAGGCGCACCAGCGCCCGGTCGCCAATGCCGAGCGTGGCCTTCTTGTCATGCGCAAACAAGGTGATAGGCGGGGGCGGGCCGCTTTCGTCCCAGTTTGTAGGGCGGGCCACCAGATCACCCATCCTATCGACGCCGGTAACTTCGATTACGGTGATCGGCGGCAGCTCCCCGCCCACATGCACCTGCTTCTTATGCCCCCGGTCAAGAAGACCTTCTTCGGTCATTTCCTTGAGAAGTTTTTTCAAACGAATGCGGTCGTCCCCGCGAATATGAAATGCCTTGGCAATTTCTCTTTTGGAGACCTTGCCAGGGCTTTGTTTCAAAAAGTCGAGAATGTCGTCCTTTGTGGGAAAGGAAATATGTTTTTTGGGACTCATCTGGGCCGTTCTCTATCGGTCAGGCCGTTTTCTTACGGGACCGTTTGGTTTTGCCCCTGGCTGCGCGGGCCTTCAGAAGTTCCAGGGCCTCTTCCATGGTGATTTCCTTAGGATCCTTGTCCTTGGGAATGGTCGCATTGGTTCGTTTATGCTTGACATAGGGACCGTATCGACCGTCCAGAACCTGGACAGGTTCACCGTCTTCAGGATGCGCCCCCAGTTCCTTGATCGTGGCGGCCCCGCCTTTTTTCTTTTTCCGGCCTTCTTCAATCAGTTCGACAGCTCGGTTGATCCCGAGGGTAAAGACCTCTTCGGGATCCTTGAGACTGACAAAAACGCCATTATGGGCGACATAGGGGCCATAGCGGCCAATGGCGGTCGTGATCGGCCCGCCGTCTTCGGGGTGTTTGCCCACTTCCCGGGGCAGGGACAGCAGTTTCAGCGCCCGTTCAAGATCCACGCTGTCCACGGACATGCCTTTCGGAATCGAGGCCCGTTTGGGTTTTTCTTTTTTGTCCACCGGTTCGCCTAACTGGACATAGGGACCAAACCGACCACTGCGCAGGGTCACTTCCATTCCGCTTCCGGGATCAATCCCCAAAAGCTTGACCCCGTCTTCAAGCGGCTCTTCCGCCCCGTTCTGTTCGCCGTTTTTCATATGCCGGGTGTAATTACAGTCGGGATAGTTGGAGCAGCCGATAAAGGCGCCGAATTTTCCGGTTTTGAGGCTCAGACGACCATCCGTGCATTTCGGACAGGCCCGCGGGTCCTTACCGTCTTCGGTTTCCGGGAAAATATAGGGAGCCAGCACATTGTTCAGAGTTTCCAGAACATCTGCGACGCGCAGTTCCTTGGTCTCGTCCACAGCTTTGCTGAATTCCGCCCAGAAGTCATTCAGAACTTTTTTCCAAGGGATTTGTCCTTCGGAAATCTGGTCCAGAAGTTCTTCCATGCCGGCGGTAAAGTCATATTCGACATATTTGCCAAAATAGTTTTCCAGAAAGGCGATCACCAGCCGCCCTTTGTCCTCGGGGACAAAGCGGTTCTTGTCCATGATCACATAGTTGCGGTCCCGCAGGACGGACAGGATCGAGGCGTAGGTGGACGGCCGGCCAATGCCCAGTTCTTCCATTTTCTTGACAAGACTTGCTTCGGTATAACGCGGCGGCGGCTCGGTAAAATGCTGATTGGCCTCGACCTTTTCCTGATTGACCGGATCCCCCTTGTCCAGTTTTGGAAGACGGCCACCATTTTCCTCGTCGTCCTCATCATCCTTGCCTTCCTGATACAACGTCAGGAAACCATCGAAGATCTGCACCGTGCCGGTGGCGCGCAGGCCCTGTTGGCGATCCTCGGAGATCAGGTCCACCGTTGTGCGTTCCAGTTGGGCCTCACTCATCTGCGAGGCGATGGTCCGTTTCCAGATCAGTTCATACAGCCGCCGCTGGTCCTCGTCCAGGTAACGCGCCATATCCTTGGGCAGGCGAGACAGATCCGTCGGGCGGATGGCTTCATGGGCTTCCTGCGCATTTTTCGCCTTTGACTTGTAGACCCGTGGGGATTGGGGCAGATATTTTTCGCCAAAATCACGGGAAATAACACTACGTGCCCCCTGAATGGCTTCCTGGGCAAGGGTAACGCCATCGGTTCGCATATAGGTGATCAGACCGACGGTTTCGCCACCAAGATCGACACCTTCATAAAGTTTCTGGGCCACACGCATGGTGCGGGTGGCGTTGAATCCCAGTTTGCGGGCCGCTTCCTGTTGCAGGGTCGAGGTGGTAAAGGGCGGGGCGGGATAGCGTTTTGTCGGTTTGCTTTCCACGGAAGCCACCGAAAAAGCCGCCTGTTCGATCTTCGCCTTGGCGGCCAGGGCGTCCGTTTCATTGGTCAGAGTGAATTTCTGAACCTTGGCCCCGTCAAGCAGGCTAAGGCGGGCCTCAAAGGCCGCGCCGGCTCCGGTTTTCATTTTGGCAAGAATGGACCAGTATTCACGGGGCTTGAATTGCTCAATCTCCAGTTCCCGGTCACAAATCAGCCGCAAGGCCACTGACTGCACCCGCCCGGCAGAACGTGAGCCCGGCAGTTTGCGCCATAGCACCGGGGAGAGGGTAAAACCAACCAGATAATCCAGCGCGCGTCGGGCCAGGTAGGCTTCCACCAGTTTGTCGTCGATATTGCGCGGTTCTTCCATGGCCTTGAGAATGGCATTTTTGGTGATTTCGTTGAACACCACACGCTTTATGGCTTGGTCCTTAATCACACCACGGCGCTTTTTCAGCAATTCCAGCACATGCCAGCTGATGGCTTCCCCTTCGCGGTCCGGGTCGGTGGCCAGAATGATCTCGTCGGATTTTTTGGCGGCCTCAGCAATTTCCTTGATGCGTTTTTTACTGTCATTGTCCACCTGCCATTCCATAGCGAAATCTTCGTCAGGTTTGACGGAACCGTCCTTAGACGGCAAATCACGCACATGGCCAAAACTGGCCAGAACCTGATAGTCCTTGCCCAGATATTTATTGATAGTTTTGGCCTTGGCCGGAGATTCAACAACAACCGTTTTCATGTATTTGACTTTTAGTTCTATCCGTTATTTCCATCCGCAGCGGGAACACCGCGACATATAAAGTTCTAAACAAGAGTCTGTGGCTTATAATGGGCTCTAGCACAATTTGTCAGCAAAAAGCTACCCTGTTTCCGGGATGACGCACGATTTCTCCCGCCAGTTCCAGTTCCAGAAGCACCGTATGCAGCACGGCCGGGGGGAGGGCGGTTTGCCGGATCAGTTCGTCTATCTGGACAGGCGTATGGCTCAGTTTTTCCCGAATTACAAGCCTTGCATTGTGCAGATCTTTTTCCTCCGGGTCGGACCAGGGCGGGGGGGTGAAGTGATCCATATCGGGCTCTCCGATAATTCTGTCCTGCTGTAGGTGCAGAACGTCAAGAATATCGTCGGCCGTTTCGGTCAGGACGGCGCCTTGGCGAATCAGACTGTTTGGTCCCTTGGCGCGCGGATCCAGCGGTGAGCCGGGAATGGCGAAAACCTCACGCCCCTGTTCTAGCGCCAGCCGGGCGGTAATCAGGGATCCGGATTTGTGGGTGGCTTCCACCACCAGAAGCCCCAACGAAAGACCGGAAATAATCCGGTTACGGCGGGGAAAATGCCGGGCCTGGGGCTGGATGCCGAGCGGCATTTCCGACAGCAGCAGGCCAGTTTCCCTGATTTGATGATAAAGAGGCTCATTTTCTCTGGGATACGGCACATCGACACCGCCGGCCAGCACAGCAACAGTCCCGCTGGACAGGGCCCCCTCATGGACGGCGGCGTCAATACCGCGGGCCATGCCGGAGATGAGCACATATCCTGCCTGCCCCAGCGCCTGCGCCATATGGCGGGCCAGGCGCAGGCCGACAGCGGAAGCGTTACGGGCACCGACAATGGCAAAACACGGTTTTTCGAGGAGGGAGCGGTGCCCAAGGGCAAAAAGCACCGGTGGGGCGTCTTCTGTCGCGGCGAGTGCGCGGGGATAGGATACATCCCCGAAAACAATTATCTCCCCTTCAAGGCGTTTCAGCGCGGCAAGTTCTGCCCGCGCTGCCTTTTCGGCATAGGCGATGAGCGGCTTGCGCCGACCCCCGCGCCGGGAAAGTTCAGGCAGCATTTTAAGGGCTTGTCTGGCGCTGCCATAGCGGGCGAGAAGGTGGCGGAAAGTCACCGGCCCGACATTTTCGGTGCGGATCAATCGCAGACGGGACAGCTTTTCTTCGGCTGTCAAAGGCGTTGGCGCAGCATCTTTGTGTCCATTCATTTATTCCCCCAATCGTGTATTCCCCAATCATGTAGTTCTACCCCAAAAGCGTGGTCAGCTTTTTTTGCCGATCCGGGGTTCTGTGCCATCCAGCAGGCGTTTGATATTATCCTTATGACGAATAAAGATTAGACTACACAATATACCGCTTAAAATTGCAAGCCCCATATTACCAATATAATAGGAGTAGAGTGGGGAAAGTGCTGCTGCAACAAGCGCGGAAAGCGACGAAATTCTGAACAGCAGCGCCGTGATAAGCCAGGTCAGACATGCGGCGAGGCCCACCGGCCAGCCTAGCGCCAGAAGAGTGCCAAGGAATGTGGCAACCCCTTTCCCACCTTTAAATTTCAGCCAGACGGGATAGATATGTCCGACAAACGCGGCGCCTCCGGCATACAGTCCCAGTCCCGGCAGATATGTTTCGGCCAGCAGGGCCGCAGCGGCTCCCTTACCGCCATCCAGCAGGAGGGTGAGAAGGGCCAGGGCTTTATTACCGGTGCGCAGAACATTGGTGGCCCCGATATTGCCTGACCCGATTTTCCGGATATCCCCCAGCCCGGCAAGACGGGTGAGCAGCAGACCGAAAGGAATGGCGCCCAACGCATAGCCGGCCAGGATGGCCAAAAGGATGGTTTGGTAAGCTAGGGGCTCGCTCATGCATTATCCCCGTTTATGCGGCGTTATAATCAAACACCGTTTGTCCGCCGACAACGGTTCGCAAGACGCGGCCCTGGACCGGGCGACCATCAAAAGGGGTATTTTTGGTAATGCTGATCAGGTTGTCTGCGTCAATTTTGTATGGGGTGTCGGGATCGAACAGACACAGATCTGCCGGCGCGCCTTCTGCGAGCACTCCCGTTTCCAGCCCCAGGATTCTGGCTGGATTGCAGGTTATCTTGGTGAGCACCTCCAGCAGGCTGAGATGGCCATTGTGATAAAGCTCCAATGCCACGGGCAGCATGGTCTCCAGTCCGATAACGCCGGCTTCGGCCTGCTCAAAGGGTACGCGCTTGTTTTCCGGGTCCTCCGGGTCATGACCGCTGACAATCACATCGATGATGCCGTCTTTCAGGGCCTCTACCACAGCGACCCTATCGTCTTCGCTCCTGAGCGGCGGGGAGACTTTGGCGAAGGTGCGATAATCTTCGATGGCAAATTCGTTGAGGGCAAAATGCGGCACTGCCACCCCGGCGGTAATGCGCAAGCCGCTTGCCTTGGCGGCTCTCATGACTTCAATGCTGTCCTGGCAGGTGATCTGGGAAGCATGATACCGGGTGCCGATTTTTTTCAGCAAGCGGATATCCCGTTCCAGCATGATGGTTTCGGCTTCTGTGGGGATGCCGGGCAGACCGAGGCGCGTGGCCAATTCCCCGTCGTTCATACAGCCATTTGCCGACAGGCTGGGTTCGGCAAGATGCTGGATCACCAGCCCGTCAAAATAGGACATGTATTTCAGGATACGCCGCATGAGTGTGGCGTCGGGGATGCTGACATTCCCGTCGGTGAAAGCTTTAATCCCCGCCCGGCTCATCAATCCGATTTCGGTCATTTCCTTGCCCTTGAGCTGTTTGGTCAATGCCGGGAAGGTCAGAAAGCGGACTTTGGCCTGACGGGTGCGGCTCATCACATATTCCACTCGCGCCAGGTCATCAATAATAGGCGAGGTGACAGGTTGGACACAGACTGTGGTGATCCCCCCGAAAGCCGCCGCATCGCCGGTGTTCTGGATAGTATCGCGATAATCTGCCCCCGGAATGCCAATAAAGACGCGCATGTCAATCAGGCCGGGGGCCAGGCATTTGCCCTGACAGTCGATGATGGTGATGTCGTCCTTGGGAACGGTGAGTTTTTCGCCGATGGCGGCAATGACTTTATCGTCGATCAGAAGTTGTCCCAGCCGGTCCAGGCCGCTGGCCGGATCAAGAAGGCGGGCGTTGTCATATAGCGTGTAACGGGTCATTTGCCGGCCTCCTGAACCTGGTTGCGTTTTTCCCGGGTCAGAAGGTCGAGACAGGCCATACGTACAGCAACCCCCATTTCCACCTGTTCCTGGATCACACTACGCGTGAGATCGTCGGCCACGGCGGCGTCAATCTCCACTCCCCGGTTCATGGGGCCCGGATGCATGATCAGGGCATCGTCCTTGGCCACGGACAGTTTGTCATAGTCCAGCCCGTACAGGGTAAAAAATTCACTGATGGACGGAAAATAACCGCCCTGCATGCGTTCGGTCTGTACCCGCAACATCATGATGATGTCACAATCCTTGAGTCCTGCCTTCATGTCGTAGAAAACCTCTACACCAAGCCGCTCCACTCTGGCCGGAATCAGGGTCGGCGGGCCGATCAGGCGCACCCGCGCGCCCATGGTGGTCAGCAGGTAAATGTTGGAGCGGGCCACCCGGCTGTGGGCGATATCTCCGCAGATGGCGACCGTCAGGCGTGCCAGACGCCCCTTGCGCCGGCGGATGGTGAGCGCGTCCAGCAGGGCCTGTGTCGGATGTTCATGCCGCCCGTCGCCGGCATTGAGCACGGCGCAGCTTACTTTTTGCGACAACAGATTGACGGCTCCGGACTGACCGTGCCGGACCACCAGAAGATCCGGTTTCATGGCATTGAGGGTGAGGGCTGTGTCCAGCAGGGTTTCCCCCTTTTTCAGGGAAGATGTGGAGGTGGACATATTGATTACATCCGCGCCAAGCCGTTTTCCCGCCAGCTCAAAAGACATGCGGGTGCGGGTGGAGTTTTCAAAAAACAGATTGATTTGGGTGAGGCCCTGGAGGATGTTTTTCTTTTTATTGGTCTGCCGGTTTTGTTCCACATACATATCGGCGACATCCAGAATCTGGGTAATCTCCCGTTCCTTGAGCCCCTCTATCCCCAAAAGGTGCCGGTGTGGGAACGGCAGATTATTCGTCGCCAGAGAAGACGATGGCGCGGCGTGTGACATGCTTCAGTCCTTGTTATGGGTAGTTCTTACTGAAGAGCTATTTTATAGAGGGCGGGGGCATTCAGGGCAAGAGGAGATTATAATTGCGCGAGATTGTCCAGTGCGCCCTGTAAAATAAAGGCGGCGGCCATTTTATCCACCAGTTCCCGACGTCTTTTGCGGCTGGCATCGGCTTCTAGCAGCGTGCGGGTGACAGCCATTGTCGACAGACGCTCATCCCACAAAACAAAAGGAATGTCAGTTTTTTTCATCATATTGGCGGCGAACTGACGCGTGGACTGGCACCGGGGGCCTTCTGTGCCGTCCATATTGATTGGCAGACCCAGAATGATCCCGCCCACATTTTGTTCTTTAATGATTTGCAACAGCCTCTCGGTATCTTTGGTGAATTTTGTACGTCGGAGAGTTTCCATGGGACTGGCAATGGAGCATTGTATATCTGACAAGGCAATGCCGATGGTTTTGCTCCCCAAATCCAGCCCGAGCAGGCGTTGGCCCTTTTTAAGGCGGGATTTCAGGTCTTTCATCTCAATGATCATGGAACCTACATAGCTCATTGGATGTTATTTGCAATATTTTCTTGAAATACCCCTCGGATATAATATTAATGGACATAATATATATTCCTAGGGGTGCCATGCGGCTGAGAGGCAGTTTTCCTGTCGACCCTTAGAACCTGATCCGGTTGATACCGGCGTAGGGAAGGGATAGCGTGAAATCAACTCTTCACTTTTTCCTTTGTCGCTGCCGTTGCCGGATCTTCGCACAAATGTTTTCTACAGGAGATCCAGATGAATATCGCCACCGATCCGGAAAAGATGCCCCCAAAAATGGAAGTTACCACCGGACCGCTTCCGGCATCGCGGAAAATATATGTGGAAGGAACGGTTGCGCCGGATATTCGGGTGCCTATGCGGGAGATCGACCTGTCTCCTTCCGCCAATGAAAAGCCGGTGCGGGTGTATGACACGTCGGGACCCTACAGCGACCCCAATGTGAAGATTGATATTTACAAGGGACTGGCGCGTATCCGTGAAAAATGGATCATGGACCGGGGCGATGTGGAGGCCTATGAAGGGCGGGAAGTCAAGCCGGAAGATAACGGGAATGCCACCGGTAAATATCTGGCTCAGGAGTTTCCGATCAAACACAAACCCTTGCGGTCCAGGAATGGGCAGGCTGTGACACAATTGGCCTATGCCCGGCGCGGCATCATCACGCCGGAAATGGAATATATCGCCATTCGGGAAAATATGGCCAGAGCTCAGTTGGGGGCGGAACTGGCCGAAAATTACACCCCGGATGAATATGCCGAAAGCTTTGGCGCCAGCATTCCGGAACAGATCACGGCGGAATTCGTGCGTGATGAAGTGGCCCGCGGGCGCGCCATCATTCCGGCTAACATCAATCATCCTGAACTTGAACCCATGATCATCGGCCGTAATTTCCTGGTCAAGATCAATGCCAATATCGGCAACAGCGCCGTGGCATCATCCGTGGCTGAGGAAGTGGAAAAAATGGTCTGGGCGACCCGGTGGGGGGCGGATACGGTGATGGACCTGTCCACCGGTCGCAATATTCACAACACCCGGGAATGGATCATCCGCAATTCACCTGTTCCGATTGGGACGGTACCGATCTATCAGGCGCTTGAGAAAGTCGGCGGGGTGGCCGAGGATCTGACTTGGGAGGTGTTTCGAGATACCTTGATCGAGCAGGCCGAGCAGGGAGTAGACTATTTCACCATACATGCCGGTGTTCTGCTGCGTTATGTGCCAATGACGGCCAAACGGGTCACGGGGATTGTCAGCCGCGGCGGGTCAATCATGGCGAAATGGTGTCTGGCCCATCATAAGGAGAACTTCCTCTATACCCACTTTGAGGAAATCTGCGAGATCATGAAGGCCTATGATGTCAGCTTTTCCCTGGGGGATGGTCTGCGGCCGGGCTCCATTGCGGACGCCAATGACGAAGCGCAGTTTGCTGAGCTGGAAACCCTGGGTGAGTTGACTAAGATTGCCTGGAAGCATGATGTGCAGGTCATGATCGAGGGGCCGGGCCACGTGCCTATGCACAAGATCAAGATCAATATGGACAAGCAGCTTAAGGAATGCCACGAGGCACCGTTCTATACGCTGGGCCCGCTCACCACCGATATTGCCCCGGGATATGATCACATTACCAGCGGGATCGGAGCGGCCATGATCGGCTGGTTCGGCTGTGCCATGCTGTGTTATGTGACGCCGAAGGAGCATCTGGGCCTGCCCAACCGGGACGATGTTAAAACCGGCGTGATTACCTATAAGATTGCGGCCCATGCCGCCGACCTTGCCAAGGGGCATCCGGGGGCGCAGCTTCGGGATGATGCGTTGAGCCGGGCGCGGTTTGAGTTCCGTTGGGAGGATCAGTTTAATCTGTCGCTCGATCCGGAAAAAGCCCGGGAATATCATGATGAGACCCTGCCAAAAGAAGCCCATAAAGTGGCGCATTTCTGTTCTATGTGCGGGCCGAAATTCTGTTCCATGAAAATCACGCAGGAAGTTCGGGACTATGCGGCCGCGCAGGAAGCGGAAAAGGGTATGCAGGAAATGTCAGAAAAATTCCGCGAACGCGGCAGCAAAATTTATCAGACCGTGGAAGCCAACCGGGAGGCCAACAAGGTCTTGTAACTATTTGAAATCAATGTGAATTAGGGTGCGGTTCTGGTGTGAGGCATTGGTGCCGCGCTCTTTTTTTGTCTTTTGTGAGCCTTCGCTTCATGAGCATCGTTACTGTGTTTAAGCACGTATAAAATTTAAATAATGCATCTATTTTCTGTAAAAAAGAATGATTTTTTCATTTTTGATAGAATTATCAACGGCAGTATGGTAATAAATAAATGGTATGTGTGAAAACGGGGAGCTTTATGCTTTTTCGTCACTTGCGTAAGACGCAGAACAGCCATTTCTTAAGTTTGGGACTTTTGGGGCTGTGTTTTTCTTCGCGGGGGTAGTTACCACAGATCCTTGATAGCTATTCACCCACACAGGAATAGCTATCCTCCGTAGGAGAACTGGCTGCCGTCTTTTGACGGCAGCCTTTTTTACTTCGGGTGTTCATGTTCGCCGATCCGTTGAGTATTGAATAGCCCATAAAATATTAAGACCCTTAAGATCGATAAATCCGCCAGTAGACAATTATTTTTTTTGAATTTACCTTTTGCCTTGATTTTCTGCAGTTTTCTGTGGGAAAGGCCATTGTGATTTTACTGAGAAACACAGGGTAAAAGGCTATAAATCTTTTTACGGAGGAAGCCGGAGATTTGCGGGACGTAAGTTCTGTACATCCGTAATTTCTGGCACATAGAGATGAAAGATAACAATAAAAATCTCCAACATAACAACAGCCTTGTGGAAGGGCTGTACAGGGAACACAGCCAGTCCCTGAAAGGGTATGTGTATAACTTCCTGCAATCTGAAAATGAGGCAGAGGAGCTGACACAGGAAGCTTTTTTAAAGTTCCATAATGCAAAAAATCCGGAAGCAATCCGGTCTCCGAAGGCGTTTTTATTTCGGATCGGGCACAATTTGGCCATGAAGGCGCTGCGCCGGAAAAAAATCGTAAAATTTGAAAATGGCCTGGATCTTGATCAAATGACATTAGAAAGCAGGGAGCCTTTGGCCGATCAGCGTCTTAGCTCAAAACAGGAATATCGGCTGTTTTGTGAGGCGGTGCTGAGCTTGCCGCCCAAATGTCGGCAGGCGTTTACACTCAGAATGATTTACCGGATGTCTTATAAAGATATTTCTGACAAACTTGGCATTTCCGTCAGTACGGTTGAAAAACACGTGCTGAAAGGCATGCGGGATTGTCAGCAGTATATGGAAGCTCGAATGAAACAGACTTCTCCCGCGCACAACCAAAAAACTGCCAAGGGTGATGCTGTTCGTTCTTCATAAAAACAGTAAAAGAAATAAAACAAACAATAAATATAATATACAATAATATAATAATAAAAAGACAAAACAACCTACGGAAGAGATGAGAGTATGGGTGGTAAAATATCTGTAGAAGATCAGGCCAGACAGTGGTATCTGCGCCTGCAGGAAGGGGTTGATGATGACCAGGTCAGAGGGGAGTTTGAGCGCTGGCTCAAGGCGGATGAAAGGCATTTTGCCAGTTTTAAAAAGGTTGCTGTCTTTTGGGGCACCATTGAGGACCTTCCTGATCTGATCTCTTGTGGTGCGGCCGCAAGGCAAAAAGAACCGGATCCAGACCTGTTTCTCAAATTGGCCAATGCTAATGAAACAGACCAGGCTATTCAGGCCGGGATGGCTAAACAGCCAGCGAAAGAGGGGGCGCGTGTCGTTCCTGTTAGGTGGTGGAAAAAGCGCCATCGGGGCTGGTTTTTCTCAGATTTACAAAAAAAGTACGCTGCGGCGGCAGCGTTTCTTCTGGTGGGGGTGTTCTCCTATTATTTATACCAATCATGGATGCCGGAGGGGACGTTCAGAACCGGTGTAGGCGAGCAGTTGACCGTCACACTTGATGACGGGTCGGTTATGCGCCTCAACACAAATACGCGGGTGCGGGAAGAATATTCAGAAAAACTGAGGAAGGTACGACTGTTACGGGGGGAAGCCAGCTTTGAGGTGAGCAAAGATGAAACGCGTCCCTTTGTTGTGGAAACGGATCACGGGGTGATCATGGCCGTGGGGACGTCTTTTAACGTCTATGAAACTTCGGGCAAGGTGGAAATCATTGTTCTCGAGGGTACTGTTGCCGTAGGTCAGGGGCAAACTCTGCCGCATATGCAGCCGCTTGCGGTTCAGGAAAAGATCAAACAAGAAAAGAGCCGCCCAAGGGACAGGGATATGGTTTTGCTGTCTGCAGGTGAGAAGGTCTATGCTTATGAAAACAAACTGGGGTTAGTGGGGCGGGCCAGCCAACTGGAACTGGATAAAAAAACACTATGGCCGCAGGGAAAAGTGATTTTCCGGGGACAGGCTTTGGCCGAAGTCGTAGAGGAAATGGCCCGATATAGTAACCGTAAAATTATCATCACTGATCGCAGAGCCAAAGACATGAAAATGGGCGGCGCTTTCGAAATTGATGACTTCGACGCCTTTATCAGTGCCGTAGAGGACGCTTTTCCGGTAAAAGTTATTCGTATTACCCCCTTGCTTACGGTTATTGTGGAAGCATAGATCATTCGGTAGACTGGAATTAAGCAGAAAAATATGTTTCCATTACGCTTTCATGAATGGAAAAACCGCTACAGGTTTTACAAAGACACCGTTGTGTCTTTGTGTTTTTTTTGTGTTTTGGGCGTTGCTGCAACGTTATTTCCGGAAAACGCAGCTTTTGGCGCACAAGACTCTGTTGTGCCTGTTGAGCTACCCCATCCAGTTCAGGAAATTCATATTAGGAAGGACTTGGCCACCCTTGCGGATACACTTCTTCTATTTGCCCAACAGACCGGTGAAGAGATTATTTTCCCTTATGACAGAGCCCGGCAGTATCCGGCCAAAGGTCTGAAAGGGCGTTATACGTCAACCGGGGCATTGGCGGTGCTGCTGAAAGACACGCCGCTCATTGCTTATCGCAATGCAGAGAATATTATCATTATTCGGTTTGATCAGGCCAAAGCCCGGGGCCTGCGGGAGAAACGCCGACAACGACCCCGGTCCTCTCAGCCAGACAATTTGTCTGCCTCTCTTACAGAAACTGTAGAGCTTGATGCCGGGGATCTTCCCGTAGAAGAATTAGTAATTACCGGCTCCCGTCTTGAACGTAAGGAGTTTGTCACACCTACTCCCCTGGCGATCATTTCGTCTGACCTAATCAGGACAACTGGAAGCACGAATGTGGAAACCATTCTCAATAAGTTTTCTCAGGTACTTCCGGGCTTGACCGCTCATTCCAATAATCCGGGAGATGGCACTGTAACGCTGGATCTCAGGGGGCTGGGGACGAGCCGCACATTGGTGCTGGTGGATGGAAAGCGTTATGTGGCCAGTAATCAGGCGGGGATTATTGATCTTAATGCCATTCCCACTGTGTTGGTCAAAAAGGTTGAAATCGCCACGGGCGGAACTTCCGCGGTCTATGGATCAGATGCGATTTCCGGCGTGGTGAATTTTATTCTCAAAGATGACTTTCAGGGCGGTCTGCTGGACACTCAATACAGTATTTCCAATGCAGGAGATGCCGAGAAATGGCATGCAGATGCGGTGTTTGGCGGCGATATTGCCCAAGGCAGAGGCAATTTGTTTTTGCATGTTGGGTATCTTGAAAGGCAGGCATTATTGCAGGGGGAAAGGAGGTTCTCCAGTTATGCGTTGGGTGATGGATTTATTGTGCCAGGCAGTGCCGATCCGGATTTTGGCTTTGGTCTTCCATCCCGTCCGAGTGAAGGCGGCGTTCCCGGATTGATCCGTCTGGGAAGCGGCGCTATTCCAGAAACCCGGATAATTGGTGTATTTCCTACGGGCCCTTATCCGGGTCTTGAGCGCTTTGGACCTCAAGGGGAGTCCCTGCCCTATAGAAGTGAGGAACACTCTTTCAATTATGCGCCCGATAACTTTCTTCAGCTGCCACAAAAAAGGTGGATGACTACCTTGGGTGGTAAATATGAGATTTCGGACGCTTTGCGGCTGCAAAGCCGATCGACCTTCGTGCATAATAGGGTTGACACAAAACTGGCGCCAACCCCAGCTTTTATGGGGGAGGTTCTGGTCCCGGTGGAGAATCCCTTTCTTGCCGAGGACAGCCGGGCGGCGCTGCGAGGTCTTGACTGGTATGGCACGGGGGACATTATTCAAGCTCGAAATGGGGCTGGCGAGCTTTTGTTTCATGCGGATGGAACGCCGGTACAGGCGCGCCAGGCGTTGGGTGTTGTCTATGATGAGCAAGGAAATGTTCTATCAACCCAGGCGCTCTGGAATGATAATGGAACACCAGTGGTTGCGACAGGTGTGCCGGACCCTGATGTGACCGGCAGACTGTTGTTCCAGGCAGATGGCAAAGCACTTATTCCGTTTCTGGGGCGGCGCATTCAGGAAATCGGGACACGAAAATCTTTAAATGACCGAGACAGTTTTAATACGGTTTTCAGTTTTGAGGCCGATCTGTCCGCGCGCTGGCAGTGGTCGGGATATTATAATTACGGCCATTATTCCCATGAACAACACAATATCAACGATGTTTCGGAACAGAAGCTGCGTCAGGCGCTGAACATTATAGAACTGGACGGAGAATATGTTTGTGCGGATGAGGCGGCGCGTGCAAAAGGGTGTGTGCCGGCAAATATTTATGGAGCGGGCAACCTTTCACCTGAGGCTTTGGCGTATATTGGCATCAATACTTTCAGCAAGACCACATATGAGCGACAGGTGGCAAGTACTCAGATTTCCGGCTTTCTTGATATGTCATGGTTGGGGGGAGAGGAAAAAGAGCCAGCACAGTTTCTGTTCGGGGCGGAGTGGCGCAAGGAAAGCAGTCATTTTAAAACCGATGAGGCGGTCAGTAGCGGGGATGTTCTGGGATTTAATATCAATCAGGGGGCCAATGGCAGTTATGCTGTGCTCAGCCTGTTTGGCGAATTTGCTCTCCCGCTGATTTCAACCAGGGCCGACGGACAGAAGCTGGAACTTTCCGGGGCTTTCCGATACTCCGATTTCCAAACGTCTGGGGTTAACTGGTCCTATGCGGCAGGGGTTTTCTGGTCCCCGGGAAGTGGGATAAGTTTGAGAGGGCAGTATCAGCGGGCGGTTCGCGCTCCCAATATTGACGAGCTTTTTTCCGGTAAAATGGAAACGTTTAGTGAAGTTATGGATCCTTGTGCGGCACGTTATGCGGAGGCTTCTGAAATGCTTGTTCCGCTATGTGAAGCGACGGGGGTGCCTGCTGGTGAAACAGGGCATTTTACCCAGGCTAGTGGCCTGATTAGAATTAGTTATTCTGGTAACCCTAATCTGAAAGAAGAATTTTCGGATACTTTTACGACCGGTCTGGTGGTGCGTCCGGATCAGTTTGGAAACTTTCAACTGACCCTGGATTATTATGATATCACCCTGCATGACCGGATTGATATTCTGGCCGGTGGCGCTGCAAATGTTTTTGCCCTCTGTTATTCCGGTAATAATCCTGAGAGTCCTTATTGTCAGGCGATTCACCGTCTTCCGGATGGCAATCTGAATTATCTGGACCTCACCCTTGAAAATCAGGGCAAGGCCCACACCAATGGATTTGATTTGCAGATATTCTATTCCCGGGCGGTGGAATGGGGATTGTTCACTGGAGGCAGCAATCTGGATTTTTATTTTCAGGGCAGCTATGTGCTGGGCTTTCGCCTTGATCCAGCGGTAGGTCTTCAGGGCCCCGATTGTGTTGGCTTTTTTGGTGGGATTTGCGGAGATCCCCATCCGCGGCTGCGGTTTATGCAACTGACCAGATGGGAGACAGGACCGCTAAGCCTGACATTAAGGTGGCGCTTTATGGGAGCTGTCAAAGATGCGGCTCAGCTGGAGGGCCTGCGACCGGATCAACTTGCTGTGCCGGATATTCCTGCACAACATTATTTTGACCTCTATGCCACATATGAGGTTTCTGAGCAGATTTCTCTGCGTGGCGGGGTGGACAATTTATTGAACAATATGCCGGAGTTTATCGGATCAAGCCAGCAGCAGGCGAATACCTTTCCAAACGTTTATGACGTATTGGGGCCTTATTTTTACATGGGCCTTCAGCTCAAATTTTAAACTAAATACAGAATTTCTGATATTTTCGAAATTTTGTTTTGAAAGTATCCGCAAAAACAAAATCTTCATCAAAGTTGTTGAAAAAGAAGTATTTTTTTCATTTTGACATGGTGGTTTCCGCTCCTTTGAGGGTCTTGGGTTTCAAGAAATAAAAAAAAGGAGGATGCGCCGCACCAAATAACACGCAGGCAAATGTGTTCTGGCCTTCCTCCTGAAAAGATCACCCAAAACCAATCTACAGGAGGAAAATATGCCTAAAGCTATTTTTCATATAAACAGACGTCTGAAAACCGGTGTGTCCGCACTTGCGGTCCTCGGGAGTTTATCTGTTGCGACATTCCCGCTCACGGCTGTGGCAGCGGAAGAAGAGGAATTAACCCTCGAAGAAGTGGTGGTGACGGGTTCACGCATTCAACGTGAAGACCTGACAGCCAACAGCCCGGTTTCCGTGCTTGAGGCCGGTACCATTAAAATGACCGGCACCACCAATGTGGAAGAATTCCTGCGCGACATTCCCCAAGCCGTAGCAGGCATTGGGGCCCAGGCCAATAACGGCAATGACGGCGGCGCCACCGTTGATTTACGAAACCTGGGTGAAGAACGCACGCTTGTCCTGGTGGACGGCAAACGTTTTGTGCCGTTTGATAACCAGGGGTTTGTGGATCTCAGCATGATCCCCACCAGCCTGATCGAACGGGTTGAAGTGGTCACCGGCGGGGCCTCTGCGGTGTATGGGTCTGACGCTATTGCCGGTGTTGTCAACTTTATCATGCGCGACGACTTCGAAGGTCTCGAAATGGATGCCCAATACGGTATTTCCGAGCGGGGTGACGGTGAACGAGCTGATTTCAGCGTGACCGTCGGTGGCAGCTTTGCCGGAGATCGCGGCCATGCGGTGCTCAATATCGGCTATACGGACCAGAAAGCCGTGACCCAGGGTGATCGGGAGTTTTCCGAATTTGCCCTGGCCGCAGCAGACTTTTCTCCGGGCGGCAGCTTCACCACGCCGGACGGGGTGATTGATGGCACCTTTGCGCTGGTTCCCGATCCTAATGGCGATCAAGCGGTCTCCTTTGATCAAAACGGCAATCTGGTGCCGTTCGCAGGCACTTTCAACTTCAACCCCTTTAACCTGCTGCAAACGCCGCAGAAAAAATGGACCGCCACGGCGTTGGCCACCTATGACGTGACCGATAATATCGAATTCTACAGCCGGGCGTCCTTTGCCAACAACCAAGTACGCACCATCATTGCGCCGACGGGAACCTTTTTCTTCCCGTTCTCGCTGAACCTGAACAACCCGTTCCTGTCTGCGCAAGCGGTGAATGCGCTGACCGATCAGGATGGAGATGGTGTTGTTGATGCCGAGTTCGATGCCGACAGTGACGGTGTGGTTGATCCTGATGCCAATATTGATATTGCTTTCGGACGGCGTTTGCCGGAAATTGGCACGCGTGATTCCATTTATGAAAATACCGCTTATCAGTTTGTTGGCGGCTTTACCGGAGACCTTAGCGACGGCATTGTCTGGGATGTGTTTGCCCAGTATGGTCGTACCAAACGGACCCAGAACTTCGTCAATGACGTTAGCTTCAGCAAGGCCCAGCAGGGCATGCGGGCAATTACGGATCCAGTTACCGGGGAAATCGTCTGTGAAGACCCCAGCGGCGGGTGCGTGCCGGTAAACTTCTTTGGCGCCGGCAATATTTCCGAGGAAGCCGCACGCTTTATCGCCCTGAACCTGGCAGAGGTCAATAATACGGAGCAAACCATTGTGGGTGGCTCGTTGACCGGTGATTTGCCGCTACAACTGCCGAGTGCGTCAAACCCCGGGGCGTTTGCCGTGGGCTTTGAGTACCGCAAGGAGAGCAACGAATCCCTGCCAGACGATAACCTGGTCAGCGGCAACAGCATCGGTTTCGGTTCCAGCACGCCGGTAGATGCGAATTTCCGGGTCTGGGAATTTTTTGCTGAAACCAAGATCCCGTTGGTTCAGGACGCCACCTTTGCCGAATCCCTGGTGCTGGACGCTGGGGTGCGTGTAGCGGATTATCAGAACACGGTTGGCAATATTGAAAATAGTTTCACCAACTGGACCTATAAGATTGGCGGGGAATGGGCGCCGATCAGTGATCTGCGCTTCCGCGGCATGTTCCAGCGGGCCGTGCGTGCGCCGAACTTGAGGGAAATCGGTTTGCCGAAAACCCCCAGTACGGGTGACCTGACCACGGATCCTTGTGCAGGGGCCAATCCGGTCGGGAATGCGGAACTGACAGCCTTGTGTATTGCAACCGGCGTGCAGCCTGATGATATCGGTACAGTAAACGGCCCGATTTCAGGGCAGATCAATAACTTCCTGGGCGGCAACCCGGAACTGGAGCCGGAAAAATCCAACACCTTCACGCTGGGGTTCGTCCTTCAGCCGGAAGCTGTGCCCGGTCTGTCCGTTGCGCTGGATTATTACAGCATCGAGATCAAGAATGTGATCACCCAGTTCGCGGAACAGAGTGTCGTGGATGCCTGTTATAACATCGAAAAGGATGCATCCGGGGAATTCTGTCAACGGATCGCCCGTAACCCGCTCAACGGGTCCCTCAACGGGGGCACCGAAACCGGGGTGGATGTATCCTTGGAAAATGCCGCCTTTGACAAGACTCAGGGCATCGACCTGTCCATCAATTACGGTTTTGACCTGAATGATGGGGAAATGGGGCGTATTGACCTGGCGTTTACCGGCACCCATGTCATCGAGACGTTGACCCGGGATGCGGACTTCCTGGAGACGGATGATTGCGCCGGACTTGCCGGAACCACCTGTCTGCGGCCTGATCCTAAATGGCGTTTCAACCAGACCGTTCAGTGGACCTATGATGCCTTGACCGTGTTCTTGCGCTGGCAGTATCTGAGCAAGGTCACCAATGATACGGTTGCCTTTGGCGAAGCGGATGAATCAGATTTTGTCCAGCCGGTGATCCCTGCTGCACATTATTTTGATCTGAGCGCGTCTTATACGATCAATGATAATGTGACGGTCCGGGCCGGAATCAACAATCTGTTTGATCGCCAGCCAACGGTTGTCGGGAATGACTTCGGCGGAACCACCGAAAACAGCGGGAACGTTTACCCTGCCGTTTACGATCCGATCGGCCGGTATTATTTCTTCGGCATCAATACCCGCTTCTAAAACGCGGAAATTATGTCCAAAGGAACTGCAGCCATTTTGGCTGCAGTTTTTTTCTGAAATACTGGAGGGTTTTAGAACCTGAAGGGTCATAGGTTGCAGAAGCGTGATACGAAACGTTTCGCAGAATTTTTGAACCCTATGATAGCGATGATCCACACAGTTATGGCTATCCTCCGTAGAAGGGCTGGCTGCCGTCGCAATGACGGCAGCCTTTTTCTTTTTGCCATTTTCTTTTCGGTTGACCTTCTCCGGCGGGAAAGAGTATTGAAGACACCATATTCTGTGCCGAAACCCCTAGCTCAAGGACTAGCCTGATGTCAGAGAAAATCAAAAAAGTGGTGCTTGCGTATTCCGGCGGACTGGATACCTCTATTATCCTGAAATGGCTTCAGGATACCTATGGCTGCGAAGTGGTGACCTTCACTGCCGATCTGGGCCAGGGCGAGGAGCTGGAGCCGGCCCGAAAAAAGGCGGAACTTCTGGGCTGCAAAGAAATCTATGTGGAGGATTTGCGCGAAGAATTTGTACGCGATTATGTGTTTCCCATGTTCCGCGCCAATGCGCTTTATGAAGGGGTTTATCTCCTGGGCACCTCCATCGCCCGACCATTGATTGCCAAACGCCAGATCGAAATTGCCGCGGCCACCGGGGCGGATGCCGTTTGCCACGGGGCAACGGGCAAAGGCAACGATCAGGTCCGTTTTGAACTTGGCTATTATGCGCTCAATCCTGACATCAAGGTGATCGCGCCCTGGCGGGAATGGGATCTCAACAGCCGCAGCAAACTGATCGCCTTTGCCGAGAAACACCAGATCCCCATTGCCAAGGATAAACGTGGCGAAGCGCCATTTTCCGTTGACGCCAATTTGTTGCATACCTCTAGTGAAGGCAAGGCGCTGGAGGATCCGTGGCAGGAGGCACCGGAATATGTCTATAACCGTATCGTCTCACCGGAAGACGCGCCGGACAAACCCACCTATATTGAGATTGAGTTTAAAAAAGGCGATCCCGTGGCCATTGACGGTGAAAAGCTCTCTCCCGCGGCTTTACTGGCGCGTCTGAATGAACTGGGCGGGGCCAATGGCATTGGCCGTCTGGATTTGCTGGAAAACCGTTTTGTGGGCATGAAGTCCCGGGGCATTTATGAAACTCCCGGCGGCACCATTTTGCTTACCGCGCATCGGGGGATGGAAAGCATCACCCTGGACCGGGGCGCCATGCATCTGAAAGACGAACTGATGCCGCGTTATGCGGAACTGATCTATAATGGCTTCTGGTTCTCACCGGAGCGGGAAATGCTTCAGGCGCTGATTGACAAGTCGCAGGAACATGTGGAAGGCACCGTGCGCCTGAAACTGTATAAGGGCAATGCCATGCTGGTCGGGCGCAAGTCTCCGAAGTCGCTCTATTCCATGGAGCATGTGACCTTTGAAGAAGATCAGGTCTATGACCAGCGTGATGCGGAAGGGTTTATCAAGCTGAACGCGCTGCGCCTGAGATTACAGAAAAAACGTGGCGATGCGGATGTTCCGCCCAGCTACGAATAACCTGACGATGGGTGTTCATGTCCCGGGTGGCAGCACTTCTTCTCGCGGCGGGGCAATCCCGGCGTATGGGAGAAGAGAATAAATTGCTGCTGCCGTATCATGGCGATACGGTTGTCGGCCGAGCGGCCACCTGCCTGTTGGACTCTGCTGCCGCCCCCGTTATCGTGGTCACGGGATATCAGGCGGGTGAGATTTTATCTGCCCTAGCTCAAAAACCGGTGCAATTCGTTCATAATCCGGATTTTGCGGGTGGCATAAGCACATCACTGAAGGCCGGGCTTGCCGCCTTGCCCGGGGGAGTAGAAGCGGTCTTGATCTGTCTGGCGGATATGCCGGATATCACCCCGGACCTGCTCAATCAGATGATCGCCGCCTACAAGGCGAAACCAGGGAAAATTATTGTTCCTGTCCGTAGCGGGCGGCGGGGCAACCCAGTATTATGGGATAAAGTATTTTTTCCTGAAATGATGGCGCTCGGCGGCGATCAGGGCGCCAGATCCCTTATGGGCACTCATGCGGATGATGTGGTTGAGCTGCCCGTCGGCACTGACGCCATTTTCCGCGATATTGACACAATGGAAGACTATCAGAGGCATGGCGCTCAGCGCTGACGGTAGACTGTTTCGGGACGGGAGGCTTACGCCACCTCAAAAAGGCCGGCTGCACCCATGCCACCGCCGACACACATGGTGATGACCACATATTTCACGCCGCGGCGCTTGCCTTCAATAAGGGCATGTCCCACCATACGTGATCCGCTCATGCCATAAGGATGACCAATGGAAATGGCGCCGCCATTAACATTGAATTTTTCTGGATCAATACCCAGATGATCCCGGCAATACAGGGCCTGAACGGCAAAGGCTTCATTGAGTTCCCAAAGGCCGATGTCCTCAATTTTCAGGCCCGCCTGTTTCAGCAGTTTCGGTATGGCATAAATGGGGCCGATGCCCATTTCTTCCGGCGCGCACCCGGCCACCGCCATGCCCCGGTAAATACCAAGCGGCGCGAGCCCCTTCTGTTCTGCGAGCCGTGCATCCATCACCACACAGGCGGAAGCGCCATCTGATAACTGGCTGGCATTGCCAGCCGTGATTGTGCCCCCCTCAATGACAGGGGGCAGACTGGCGAGACTTTCCAGCGAGGTGGAGGGGCGATTGCCTTCGTCCTTTTCCAGAGTGACCGGTACTTCGCTGATCTTGCCGCTTTCCTTATCCTTGACCAGTTTGATGGAGGGCAGGGGCACGATTTCGTCATCAAATTTACCCGCCTGTTGTGCGGCGGCTGTGCGTTGCTGGCTCGTCAGCGCATATTCATCCTGGGACTCGCGGCTGACATTATATCGTTTGGCGACCACTTCCGCTGTTTGCAGCATGGGCATATAGGCGTTCTCGTTCATGGCCAGAACGGCGGGGTCGGTACTCTCCATGATCCATTTGAAAGCCTTATCCTGGACCAGGGAGATGCTGTCGAGACCACCAGCGACAATGGTGCTCATGCCGTCACAGATAATCTGTTTGGCGGCGGTGGCGATAGCCATCAGCCCGGAAGAGCATTGCCGGTCCAGGGTCATGCCGGCCACGCTGACCGGGAGGCCGGCGGCAATGGCGCTCATGCGGCCAATGTTCCAGCCGGTTGTCCCTGCGGGCAGGGCGCTGCCCATGATCACATCTTCGATTTCCGCGCCGTCAAGGCCCGCACGCTGGACGGCTTCACGAACCACATGTCCGCCCAAGGTCGGGGATTTGGTGTTGTTGAAGGCGCCCTTGTAAGCGCGGCCAATGGGGGTTCTGGCGGTGGAAACGATAACGACATCTTTCATGGTCTTGTCCTTACTGGTTTGTCTCTTTAATCCTGGGGCGGGTCCCGGGTTTTATCATAAAGTGAATTGTGATTAGATTGACTCTAGAGTGAATTGTGAACAGGTTGGCTCAATTCACTCTAGCGCAGGATGTTCGGGAGATCAATATAATAATCAAACGTTTGTTTAGTGATTTGAACTGTTCCATAAACAGGGGTTGCAAGCCATATTTTGTTGTATCTGTTCGGTGTCCTTTGGACTTTTACCCAGAATGACTGGTGGTGGCCCCCGATTGTTGAGCCAACCTATGCACAATTCACGCTAAAGATTATTTTGCAGGTAATTCTTCAACTCATGGGCCGACATTTTGGTCAGATCAGAGGGAATTTCGGTTTCAATCAGATCTTTCAGCTGCGGTTCCATGGCCTTGCGCATATGTCCCAGCGTTTTGGGGGCCGCAATTAGGATCAGCTTTTCAAAATCCTTGTTTCGGGCGTGTTCGTTGAGTTTTTTGACCATTTCCCGGGCAAATTCCTCTTCCGCCAGATCATGAGCGTCGTTGCGGGGTTCCATGGCATGTCGACTGCCATTCGCGCCGCCGCTTTGACGGCCGGGCTGATCCATGTCGATTTCCCGGCTAGGCAGGCTGGGCAAGGCAAACCCTTCCAGTTCTTTCAAATCATATTTGGCGTTTTGTTTGAGGAAAAAACGGGCGCGGCTACCGTCTGCAACCGCAATCCAGCATTTCGGTTGGTTGATGATCATCTTGTCTTTCCCTTTGTTTGGAAAGGCAATTATATCAAATATACGGGGGAAGATGATAGGGGGTGGCGAAGAAAATTATTTCTCCGGGGAAAGAGAGCAGAATGAAATGAAAACGTCATCCATATCGTTCTCTTTTCGGCGTCACGCCGGGGTCACTCCGATGCCCACAGGATCGTTTGGCAAACCTTCTGAAACCTGTGGCGCTTCCCCGGGGATCGGCACCCCGGATTAAGTCCGGGGCCCCGACATCTCTTATTTCTCACCCCTACAGATAGATCACCAGGCTGTCGAGTGCGGCGTCACAGTTGATCAGATCTACCCGCTTGTGACGGATTTTGAGGCCGTCCTCTGTGCGGGCGAGCACATGACGATAGGTGCCGCCGAAGACCTGCTGATTTTTGTAATAGAGCAGAGCGTGAAAATTGGAGGTCACCGTGATATCGCCTGTGGCTTCGTCAATATGTTCCACCCGGATGTTGGAAATAATGTGCGAGCAGCGTACCGGGTGATCCAGGGATGGCGCTTTGGTTTCATGAAAATTGATCCGCCGAATATTCATCAGCAGTTTGTCATCATAAAATATCGAGATGTGATTCAGCGGGTCTTCCTGATCCGGCTTGACCGGCATCCAGTAGGTACCGTCTTCGGTATAAAGCTCATAAAAGGCGTTGAGATCCGCCCGGTCCAGACAAAAGGCCTCTTCATATAACAGGTCTTCGATTTCCCGGATGTCCGGGTTGCTTCTGATCACTGTGGTCATTCCGCTGCCTCCACTTCGCTATATTCCGGAGCTGTCATATATTCTTTCCAGGCCTTGTACATGTTACGGAAAGACAGGTCGCTGGTTCCGATTCCACGCATGACGCCCGGTTCTTCCTCCCGGTCCTGTCCCAGATTGCGGTGCATATCAACCCAGTCGCCTGCATTGGCTTCCACACCTTCCTGAATGCGTCGGTAGCATTCAAGATCATCCGGCCCGACCATGGAGCCGGAAGAATTGATCAGGCGGCTGTAGAGAATATTGCGCTGGAACATTTCGTCCGGCGCCCCCACCAGCCGGAAATGCCAGGTTTCAATAATTGTGCGATTGACGGCCACGGGCCGCACGACACGAATATTCTGGATGGCCCCTTTCAGGGTCATGGATGGATAAAGGATGGTGTTATGGCGGTTGATGGACAGGATATCCTCGGTTTTTTCCTTGCCATAAGCTGCATACATGGCGTCCAGATACCCTGGAATTTCCGAATAATCCGCATGGATGCTGGTTTTGCCGCCGGAATAACCATTGCCATAGGCGCAGGCGGTGACGCCCATATTGTCAAAAAACTCATAACTGCTGCCAAAGGGGAAGATGATTTCCGCCTCACGGGGCGGCGGGGTGTCCTTGGGCATGGATGCCATGAGTTTCTTGGTTGCCTGGCCGACGGATTTGTGGGCCACCATCGGGTGGGTGGTGTCGTTCAGGTTATCCATGAACAGTTTCCAGTTGCAGGTGTGATCATATTTCAGCACCCCTCCATCCATCACCAGCTTACCCTCGGGCGAGCGGTCGATCATATTGTCGATGCTGGTGGCAACATGGCCCAGATATTCTTCCAGCGATGGCCCTTCGGGGCTAAGGCTGGCAAAGACAAACCCCCGGTAATCGCCGTAACGGGGCACCCGTTTCATGTTATTGGCCGGGTCCTTGATGTCAAAACCGGTGTTTTCATACCCTTTGTTATGGGGAATCCCCATCAGGGTGCCGTCGGTGGCAAAGGTCCACCCGTGATAACCACAGCAAAACACCCGCGCGTTGCCGTATTCCTGATTAACCAGTTTGGCGCCACGATGGGTGCAGCGGTTAAACAATACATGGATTTCGCCGGATTTATCCCGCACCATGATCACGGGCTGTTTGCCGATATTGCAGGTGTAATAATCGCCGGGCTTGGGGATCTGGCTTTCATGGCCCACAAAAATCCAGGCCTTGCCGAAAATGCGGTCCATTTCCAGATCAAAGATTTCTTCATCAGTATACAGCTTGCGGTGGGTTCTGGTTTCCTGAACCATATCCGCCAGTTGTTGTATGCTATAGGTCATTTTTCGTCTCCTTACAGCGTGAGCGAACCGAGGCTGGCACCGCCACAGACATACAATGTCTGTCCGGTTACAAATCCGTTATTTTCGTCCGCGAAAAACAGGGTGGCCCGGGCGATGTCTTCCGGCGTACCTAGCCGCCCTACCGGCAGTCCCTGGGCGAGGGATTTTGCTTTTTCTTCAGAGACCTGTTCGTGGAACATCTCCGTGACAATGGGGCCGGGCGCAATGGCGTTCACGGTAATGCCATGATGGCCCAGCTCCATGGCCCAGGTCCGGGTCATGCTGATGATGGCCGCCTTGGTGCCCGCATAATTGGTGCGGGTGGGCAGGCCCACCACGGCCCGGCTTGACATGTTGATGATACGCCCGAACCGGGCTTCTTTCATGGCCGGTAAGCACGCTTGGGTCAGAAGGATCATGGCGCCCAAATGAAGATTGGTGAGATAGGTGAGGTCGTCCAGGCTGACCTCTTCAATCAGTGAGGGCCGAATAACCCCGGCATTGTTCACCAGGGTGGTCACCTTGTGTTTGGCGGTAATTTCCGCGGCCGCCCCCCTGGTGGCGGCCGGGTCGGCCAGATCTACCTCATAAGCTTCCAGATGGGCATGGTTAAAATCAGGCAGGCGGCGAGCCAGGGTAATCACATGATAGCCGGCATCCAACATCATTTGGCAAATGCCTTTGCCGATGCCGCTGCTGCCGCCGGTCACGATGACTTTACGGTTTTTCATTGTTGTCTCCCAGAGAAGAAATGACTTCCGCCCAGCTCCTCACCGAAACATTTTCGGGCAGGGCGATATAAACAGGATCTGCAAAAGGGGTTGGAATGCTGCTGATGGTCACCGGCGACCCCGGCGCAGCGCAGTCCCGATGACAATAGGTGAACAGAATACCGCCGGTATCAAGTTGCACCGTGGCAATGCGCAGCGGCAATAGGGGCCTCAGACTGTCTTCGAGACTGTGATGCAGAAGAATGCTGCCGAGCACCCGGCCTTTGTTGTTCACCGGTTGCGTTTGCAGATCTGGACTAAGACAATTGCCGCAAATTTCCCGTGGGGGATATTGCACAGTGCCGCAGTCCTGACAAACGGGAAGAGAGAGGGGAGCAGACATGATTATTGGCCTCCCTTCCTGAGAATGGCCGCCGCCGAACACAGGCCGCGATTGTAATTGATCATGCCATAGCCGCTGATCAGCGCGGTTTCGGCCTTTTTCACCGGATTGCCGAGCGCCTGGCCGGTCAGTTGCCGGAGGCTTTCGACAACGCCCATATATCCGGCGGCTGATCCGGCCTGGCCACAGGAAAGCTGCCCGCCACAGGTATTGTGCGGCAGGCCGTCGCCGTCGAAATTTAGATTGGTTTCGCGCAAAAAGGCCGGTCCCTGGCCCTTTTCACAAAAACCGAGATCTTCCATCTGCATCAGGCTGATCACCGGATAATCATCATAGGTTTGGAGCATGTCCATGTCTCGCGGGCCAAGGCCGGCCTTGTGATACATCTCGTCGGCATAAGCCGCCCAGCCGCCGCGGATTTGTATTGGATCATCGGGAAAGGAATTGTGCAGTTCGCCGGTGCTGAGAATTTCTGCATAAGCCAGTCCCAAATGGTGGGCCCGTTCCGTGCTCATCACCAGAAATGCCTCCGCCCCAGCGCAAGGCATGACACAGTCCAGAAGATGCACCGGCCCGGCGATGGGACGGGCGGAAAGGTAATCTTCCCGGGTCATGGGTTTGTTTCTGAACAGGGATAGGTCGAAATGATTGGCGTTGTGGCGCTGACTGAGTGCAATACGGGCGAAGTCCTCCCGCGTGGCACCGAACCGGTCCATGTAATGCTGGGTGATCTGGGCAAAGGCCATGTTGGGCCCTCCGGCGCCGTACCAGTAGGCGGAACTGTTGGAAAAACTGCTGAAGTCATGCACCAGTTTTTTGAAACTTTCCGCATTGGCCGTATCGCCACCGATACAGGCGATAATATCTGCGTCTCCGGCCTGGACGGCACGAGCGGCCCGTTGCAGGGCAATCACCCCGGATGCCCCGCCATAGGGGAGGTCCGCGATCCACCGGGGGCTGAGGCGCAGATATTCGGTAAGGGTAATGGTGCTGTCCGGCCGCAATGTGAAACTAGAGGTGGCCAGACCGTCAATCTGGTCTTTTTTCAGACCGCTGGTTTTAAGCAGTTCTCTGAGTGCAGAACCGATAAACCACGGAGCGCCATACGGGCTGCTTTTCACGTAAGGCAGCGTCACCGGCGCGGTCAGCGCAACTCCCTCATATCCGCCGGATGCCTTGCTCATGTGCCGGTTCCTTCGGTCTTGGGGCGTTTCTTCAGGGATCTGAGATCATAGGTCTTTCCCTGTTCGACAAGTCTGCGGCATAAGGTTTTCACCTCACCGCGTTGCAGTTTTTCGGACGGGGTTTTCGGCAGCTTGTCCACAAAGGCGATATATCCCGGCAGCTTATAATAGGCGAGCAGGGGCATGGCCGTTTCAAAAATCTGCTGGGCCAGGTCCGCAGAATCCTCGAAGCCTTCAGCCAGTTCGATGGCGGCCATGACTTCATCCCCACGCAGGTCGTCAGGAACCGCTGTGACGGCCACGGTGCCGATGGGCTCCTGCTGCTGAAGGATGGATTCCACCTCAACGGCAGAAATGTTTTCGCCACTGCGGCGGATGATGTTTTTTTTGCGGTCTACAAAGTAAAACGCCCCTTCCGCGTCCTGTCGCGCAAGGTCCCCCGTGTGCAGCCAGCCGCCCTCCCAGATTTCTTCGGTCGCGGCCGGATTCTTATAATAGCCGGAGAAGAAACCTTTTCGCGGATTGTCTCCCTTGCGCCGGACCAGAAGTTCGCCGACCTCGCCACAAGGCACATCCTGTCCCGTGTCATCTACAAGACGCGCTTCCACATCCGCCGGGGCCTTGCCAAAACAGCTTTGGCCCACATGGCGGGGTTCCACATTTGCGGTGATGCAGCCGCCGCTGCCGGATTCGGTCATGGCCCAGCTTTCAATTAGGGGAAAGCCAAAGCGTTCTTCAAAGGCGGCGTGATGTTTGGGGTTGACCCCGGCGCCAAAGCCGAACTTGACCTGATGGGCACGATCATAGGGGCCTTCCGGGATCTGCAGAAGAATAGCCGGCAGAACGCCCAGATAATGCACGATGGTGGCGTTGCTTTCCGCAATGCTTTGCCACCAGGTGCGCGGATGGAAGCGGTCCAGCTGAATAATACAGCCGCCGTTCATCATCATGCCCATGGTGGAACAGGCAAGCGCATTCATATGCACCAGCGGCAGTGGCGTGAGCAGACGTTCCTTGCCAGGCTCTAGCGTACAATAGCCGCCAATATCCCGGTACCAATGGCCAAATTCCAAGAAATATTCGTTGCTCAGCATGCAGGCTTTGGGTTTTCCAGTGCTGCCCGAGGTGAACATCAGCGCGCATTCAGTCTGTTCGGTCTTCTCCCCTGTCACAGCTTCCGGCTGTTGCGGCAGGGTTTCAAGATCCGAAAGACTGACCACGGGACAATTCAGGTCCTTCACAGCCGAGGCGATATAGGCCGCGCGTTCATCCAGGCTGATCACAGCGGCGGCTTCGCTATGCGAGACGAGATAGTTGATTTCTTCTGGGGAAAATTCGGGGTTGATCGGTACAATACTGACGCCAAGCGCATTGAGGGCCAGCCAGTGCATGAAAAAATCCGGCCGGTTTTCCAGGACAAGGCCCATTCTTTGGCCGGTGGTCAGGCCGCGCCTCTGATAAAAGACGCGCAAGTGTTCCACCTTTTGCGCCATTTCGCCATAGGTGAAATCAATGGAGCCATCGTGATAGGCGGTACAGGCGGTCGCGGGGATATGCAGAAAAGGGCGGTTCCCATAGGTGGCCACGCTGTTCTGAAACGCGTCATATACTGTTGTCATGATATTGCTCTTGCCATCCCTGATATGGTCTTTGTTAAATTATCCATATGATATACCAACAAAAAATATATGAAAAGTGAAAAATAGAAAAATCATATATATGGATAATTCTGTTCTTTTTTCAAAAGTATAGCATGAAGCAGAGGGGCTATGAAGACAACTTCAGGGGCAGGGCAGTGGTGTATTTGACCTTGGTAACGGCGAACCGGGAATGAACTTCGTTAACCATATCCATTTTCAAAAGCTTGTGGCGCAGGAAATTTTCATAAGCGGTCATGTCCGTGGTGATGATTTTCAGGACATAATCCATAGAACCGCTAATGGTGTAGCATTCGGTAACCTCGGGATAGACCTTGATCAGGCGCTCAAAATCCTCAAGCGCATTGTCCCGGTGGTGGGACAGTTTGACATTGGCGAAGGAAACGATGTTCAGGCCGAGTTTTTCGGCATTGAGCAGGGCGACCCGTTTGTCAATCAGGCCCATCTCTTCAAGTTTCCGGATGCGTCGCCAGCAGGGGGCGGTCGATAGTCCCACCTTGTCGGCCAGCTCTGTATTGGTGAGGCTGTTATCTTCCTGAAGAGCGGCGAGAATCTTTTTGTCTATGTCGCTTAATTTGTCCAGCATTATTTTTCCTCTTATTGCGTCTTAAAGGCAAAAATATAGCCAAAATTACGCGAAATAATCTGAAAAAGAAACGTAATTTCGCATGATTTATGCAAAAATAATTCGAAAAATCGGGTGGCGGAAATTTACTGGAGAGTCATGTGAAAAAAGACCTTATTTCCCTTGATGATAAATACATTTTGAATGAGGGCAGCGCCTTCATGTCGGGCATTCAGGCTCTGGTCCGGATTCCTCTGGTGCAACGCTGGCGGGATCGGGCGGCGGGTCTGAATACAGCGGGATTTATTTCCGGATACCGGGGATCGCCGCTGGGGGGGTATGATCAGGCCCTGGTCAAGGCGCGCAAGTTTCTGGAAAAGGAAAATATCCATTTCCAACCGGGACTGAATGAGGAGCTGGCGGCTACCGCAGTCTGGGGCACACAGCAGGTGAACATGTTTGAAGGCGCCCGGTATGACGGGGTGTTTGGTATCTGGTACGGCAAGGGGCCGGGGGTGGATCGGACCGGCGATGTGTTCCGCCACGCCAATGCCGCCGGAACCAGCCCGCATGGCGGGGTTCTGGCCATTGCCGGGGACGATCATGCGGCTAAATCCTCCACTTTGCCGCATCAGTCTGATCACAGTTTTTATGCGACCATGTTGCCGATGCTGTATCCGGCGGATATTCAGGAATTTGTGGAATATGGTCTGCTGGGCATTGCCATGTCCCGCTATTGTGGCTGTTGGACCGCTTTCAAGGTGACCAGCGAGACGGTTGAAACCACGGCCACCGTAGACCTCAGCCGGGAAAACCGGGAAATCTTTCTGCCCGATGAAACGGAATTCGAAATGCCGCCGGGTGGGGTGCATATTCGCCCCAATGACGTCTGGAAGGAACAGGATTACCGCTTGCAGCGTTATAAACTTTTTGCCGCGCTGGCCTTTGTCAAGAAAAACAAGGTCGATCGCATCGTCATGGACAGCTCCAAGCCCCGCTTTGGCATTATCACCAGCGGCAAGAGTTATGGCGATGTACGCCAGGCTCTGTTCGAGCTGGGCATTGATCATGATGTGGCAGAACAAATTGGCCTCAGGCTTTACAAGGTGGGTATGCCTTGGCCGCTGGAACCGGACGGGGTTCGGAACTTCTGTGAAGGCCTGGAAGAAATTCTGATTGTTGAGGAAAAGCGCGAGCTCATCGAAAACCAGCTCAAGCAGCAGCTCTTTAACTGGCATGCGGACAAGCGACCGAAAGTGGTCGGTAAATATGATGAACACGGCAACTGGCTGCTGCCGCCGGATAATGATCTTAGCGTGGGGCTCATCACCCATGTGATTGCGGATCGGATTTCCCGCTTCTACCATAATGATCGCATTGACGAACGGCTGGAATTCTTTAACCGGCGTGAGGCATTGCAGAAAAGTTACCAGCCGCCGATTATTCGCACGCCTTATTTCTGTTCCGGCTGTCCGCATAACACGTCGACCAAAGTTCCTGAAGGCAGCCGGGCCACAGCCGGGATCGGGTGTCACATTATGGCGCTGTGGATGGACCGCAACACCTCCACCTTTACCCAGATGGGCGGGGAGGGGGTTCCCTGGGTCGGTCAGGCGCCCTTCACCGATGAAAAACATATTTTCGTCAATCTGGGGGATGGGACCTATTTCCATTCCGGCCTTCTGGCGGTGCGCCAGTCCGTGGCTGCCGGGGTCAATGTGACCTACAAGATTCTCTATAATGACGCCGTGGCCATGACCGGTGGCCAGCCCCATGATGGCCACTTGACGGTGGAAAGCATCGCCCAGCAGATGGTGGGCGAAGGGGTGAAGAAAATCTGGATTCTGACCGAAGATCTGGACCGGTATCGGGACCGCGGGAAAATTCCGGCGCATATCCCGATTCTGGACCGGGATGAGATGCCCGCCATTCAGGAAGAAGCCCGGAATACGGAAGGCTGCACCGTAATCATTTACGATCAGACCTGTGCCGCGGAAAAACGCCGGCGGCGCAAACGGGGCAAATATCCGGATCCGGATAAGCGCATCTTTATCAACGATCTGGTATGTGAGGGATGCGGGGATTGTTCGGAAAAATCCAACTGTGTCTCTGTCGAGCCTCTGGAAACGGAATTCGGTCGCAAGCGGACCATCAACCAGTCCACCTGTAACAAGGATTACAGTTGCGTCAAAGGGTTCTGTCCTTCCTTTGTCAGTGTGCTTGGCGGTAAGGTTCGCAAACCCAAAGCCATCGGTTTTGATGCGGAGCTGGAAAACCTGCCTGAGCCTGCCATCTCTGAAATGTCCCATGCCTATAATATTCTGGTAACCGGCGTGGGCGGCACCGGGGTGCTGACCATCGGGGCTCTTCTGGGCATGGCCTCCCATGTGGAAGGCAAGGCCTGTTCCATTCTGGATATGACCGGTCTGGCGCAGAAGGGTGGCGCGGTATTGTCGCATGTACGGCTGGGACCGGACATGGATGAATTGCGTACCCCGCATATTCTGACGGGCGGTGCGGATTTGTTGCTGGCCTGCGACTTGGTGGTGGCGGCCAGTCCCCAGTCTTTTGAAACCATGCAGAAAAGCCGAACCCGGGCTGTGATTAATGCTCACCGTATTCCGGTGTCGTCTTTTGTGCTGAACAATAATATCGACTTTAAGCAGGAAGCCCTGAAAAAAGTCATTAACGACCATACCCGCGATGATGGTCGCTATTATGTGGAAGCGACAGAAATCGCCACGGCGTTGCTGGGTGACAGTATCGCCACCAATGTTTTCATGCTGGGCTATGCCTGGCAGCAGGGGCTTGTTCCGCTCAAACGCCAGTCCATTGAACGGGCTATCGAGTTGAATGGCGTGGCGGTGGAGCAGAATCTCAAAACCTTTGCTTGCGGGCGTCTTGCGGCCCATGCGCCGGAAAAAGTGGAGGAAATCATTCGGCCGCTGCTTGATCCGGCAAGCCATGAACATATTGCCGATACGCTGGAAGAAATTGTCGCCAAGCGGGTTTCTTTCCTCACCGGCTATCAAAGCAAGGCCTATGCTGCGCGCTATCAGCAGTTGGTCGGCCGGGTGGAAAACAAAGAGAAAGAGTTGTTCGGTGCCGCCGGGGATTTGTCAACGGCCGTGGCCAGATATTATTTCAAGCTTCTGGCCTATAAGGATGAATATGAGGTGGCTCGGCTTTATACCAACGGCGAATTCCTGAAAAAGCTGGAAGCCCAGTTTGAAGGCGACTATAAGTTGCGTTTCCATATGGCCCCGCCCATCCTGGAGAAAAAGGACAAGGTCACCGGCCATCCCAAGAAACGGGAGTTCGGCCCCTGGATGATGAAGTTGCTGAAAATTGTGGCGAAAGGACGCATATTGCGTGGGACGCCGCTGGATATTTTCGGCTATACGGCGGAACGCAAGATGGAACGCGCCCTGATCCGGGAGTATGAGGCCGTGGTGGAAGACATTCTCACGCATTTGCATAAGGATAATTATGCGTTATGTGTCGATCTGGCCTCTTATCCCGACGGAATTCGCGGATATGGTTATGTCAAGGAAACCAATGTGGAGCGGCAGAAGAAAAAAGCCGCTGAGCTGCGGCAGGCCCTGAAAGAGGGAAAAACGCATGCCGGAAAAACAGATGACAGGACCGACAACCGGGATGATCAGCGCAAGATCGCCTGAAGGTGAAATATGAGGTAGAAGAATAAACAAACAAAAAGCGTGGAAAGACAAAATGATCGAAACAAACCAGTTCAAAGGCCATGAGAAAGTTGTTTACCTTCATGACAAGGAAAGCGGCCTGAAGGCGATTATTGCGGTACACGATACATCGCTTGGCCCCGCAGCCGGTGGATGCCGCATGTGGCCCTATGAAAATGAGATGGATGCATTGACCGATGCGCTTCGTCTCTCTCGCGGGATGAGTTACAAGAATGCCGTTGCCGGTCTGAAGCTGGGCGGGGGCAAGTCGGTGATCATTGCTGACCCGCACAAAGACAAAAACGAACAGCTTTTTCGTGCCTTTGGCCGTTTTGTCGACAGCCTCAACGGCACCTATATTTCTGCCGAGGATGTGGGGATTTCTGTAGAGGATATGGAAATCGTGGCCAAGGAAACCCGGCATGTCATCGGCTTGCAAAGCAGTGAAAACGCCAGCGGGGATCCTTCTCCCTTTACAGCCCGGGGAACCTATCTCGGCATCAAGGCGGCCGTCAAGCACAAACTGGGTCAGGACGACCTCAAGGGGCTGACTGTGGCGGTTCAGGGGGTTGGTCATGTGGGGTATCACCTGTGTAAACACCTGCATGAGGCTGGCGCTCACCTGATTGTGTCGGATATTCATCAACCCTCCCTGGACCGCGTGGTGCAGGAATTCGGGGCGAAGGTGGTATCGGTGGCGGAAATCATGTCTGTGGTGTGTGATGTGCTCGCCCCGTGTGCGTTGGGTGCCGTGCTGAATGATGCCACAATCCCGGCGCTGAGAACCCCGATTGTCGCTGGCGCCGCCAATAATCAGCTCGCCCGGGATGAACATGGTCAGATGTTGCATGACAAAGGCATTCTGTACGCCCCTGATTATGTGATCAATGCCGGCGGTATTATCAATGTTTCCGCCGAGGCTCGCGGCAAATACGACGTCAACTGGGTTAATGACAAGGTGGACAATATCTATACCACGCTCGGTACCATTTTTGAGCGTTCCGATAAAGAAGGCCGACCCACCAATGTCATTGCCGACGAGCTGGCAGAGGAAATTATTGCCGCAGCCCGGGCCCGCAAGAAACAGGAAAAGGCGGCCTGATGCGCATTGGCTGATCGATAATTCCTGCTCCGACTCCCTTTAATGGAGGGCGGAAGACAAGATTTTTCCGGACAGTATATTTTTTTCTGTTTAGAAAATTCTTGATTCTTCCGCTTTTTTCTCATTAGAGTGACATGGAATAAAAACAGGAGGCCAGGATGACGGAAAAAGAAACGGTGAAGGCCGTTGATCTGAGCGGTGAAAAGATCCACTGGGATCAGGATATGAGTTACGGGCAGTATCTCGCCCTGGACAAGATCCTTGAGGCCCAGATTCTGCGGTCCGGCCACCATGATGAGATGATGTTCATCATCATCCACCAGGCTTCCGAATTATGGTTGAAATTGTGTATTCATGAACTCAGCGCAGCCATGCGGCACATCCGGGAGGATGACCTGGGGCCGGCGTTTAAAATGATCAGCCGCATTGCCCGTATTCAGGAACAGCTCATTCAGTCTTGGAACATTCTGGCCACTATGACGCCGAAGGATTATCTGAGTTTCCGGGATGCTCTCGGACAGAGTTCCGGGTTCCAGTCCTATCAGTACCGGATCATGGAGTTTGCCTTGGGCAACAAAAACAAAAGCATGATCGAAGTGCACAAGGCCCATCCCGATATTTACGCACGAGTAAAACAGGTCCTGGAAGCACCGAGCATCTATGACCTGACGTTACAGCTTCTGAAAAAACGCGGTTTTGCGGTGCCGGGGGATAAACTGGAACGGGACTGGAGCGAACCTTACGAGTCCAGTCCGGCGGTCGAAAAAGTCTGGCGGGACGTTTATCTTCACGCGGACCAGCATTGGGACCTGTATGAACTGGCGGAAAAGCTGGTCGATCTGGAGCATCGCTTCCAGACCTGGCGCTTCAGCCATATGAAGACGGTGGAGCGCATTATCGGTTATCGCCGCGGTACGGGCGGAACCAGCGGGGTAAGTTATCTGGTGAAGGCCTTGGATTTGCAGTTCTTTCCGGAACTATGGTCGGTGCGCACCTCCCTTTGATCAGGCTGCTTTATGCCCGGACCCGGCTCAATAGTGTCTGAAACAGCGGGCTGTCCGGCCGGGTCAGTTCCATCACAATGTCAAAATGATTGACCCCCGGAACAGGCAGAAGTTTCGCATCCAGCCCCCGTTCAAGCCAGGCGTCATGATAGTCATGGCTTTGTCTTTTAAATTCTGCAGTTTCATTCTCGCCATAACTGATGATCAGCGGGCAGGACCGGGCCGGAATGCGGAATAGCGGACTGCAGGCCGTGGCTTGGGCCTGGTCCATGCGCAGCGGTTCATTGATATAGGTATTCACCAGGGGGCGCAGGTCATAAATACCGCTCATCGCCAAAGCCGCCTTCAGGGGGCAGGCGGCATATCCGAGGGCCGGCCAGTCACTGGAAAGTATTTCCGCCACCAGATGGGCCCCGGCGGAACTGCCAGACAGGCTGATATTGGCCGGATTGCCGCTGAATTTTCTGGCATTTTTCAGGATGCTGATCATGCCGCGCCGGGTCTGCTCAATAATCTGGGGCAGGTTGTAATCCGGGGCCAGTGTATAATCCAACGCAATGAATACCATGTCATGGGCGAGAAAGTTGGGAGCGGCAAAACAGCTCTCATTTTTAGAGAGTTCCTGCCAGTAGCCGCCATGAATAAAAACATGAACAGGGAAGGGGCCGTCTCCGTCCGGGATAAAAATATCCATCATGGCACGGGGTTCCGGCCCATACCGCAGATCCTCCCGAAGCCGGTCCGCATGGTCAATCTTGGCCGCTAGACTGCGTTTTTCATACGCACGAAGAAATGGCATAATGTCCGGAACACAGGAGCTAGGCGAATATTCCCGCTCCAGCGTGGGGATGTCCATGTCCTCCCAGCATTGATGGCTCATCGGTTTCCCCTCAATACTTATGGCCCCTGGCAGGGGTGGTAAGAGAGTTATACCACAGATGGCATGAGTAAAAAACTTTTCTTTTTGGGGAAATATTTTCATTTTAGGAAAATTCTGTTATTCTGCTCCGGAAAAGGTAATCGGAAGCCATCATGAGTAACTCTGCTTTTATACAACATACGGCCGGGGATGAGCACAAGGCGCTGGGAGATCGTTTGGCCCATCTGCGTAAGGAGCGTGGGCTGACGCTCCAGCAATTGAGCGCGCTTGTGGATATTCCAGTCTCCACCCTGTCCAAGGTGCAAAACCATCAGGCCACCCTGACCTATGGCAATCTGATCAAGCTGGCCCGGGGATTGGGGGTACCCATCTCCGCCCTATTTGACGACCCGCAGGATCAGGTTCTGAAGTCCGGACGCCGGTCCATTACCTCGAACGGGGACGGCAGCGTGAATGAGGTGGACATATACCGGGTGGAGGTTCTGGCTGCTGATCTTTTGAACAAAAGCATGTATCCCGGCATTTTGGAGGTGCCACCAGCGGGGCCACAGGATCTGGGGGCGTTGTCCCGTCACCCCGGAGAAGAGTTTGTGTATGTTCTGGAAGGTGCCGTACGGCTGTATAGTGAGGATTACAAACCCGTAACCCTCGCCCAAGGTGACAGCGCCTATCTGGACAGTCGTTCGGGGCATCGTTATGTCTCGGCCACTGCTGATCCCGCCCGGATCCTTGTGGTCTGCTCCCATGAGGTGAGTGAAACCGCGGAACAGGAGAACTGAATGCTGACCCGATCTGATTTCGAAAAACTAGATGCCACGGATGACCTCGCCTCTTTTCGCGAGGAATTTTTGCTGCCGGAAGGGGTGGTCTATCTGGATGGCAATTCGCTAGGGGCGCTGCCAAAGGCGTCCGCCTCGCGTGCCGAGCAGGTGGTGCGCCGGGAATGGGGACAGGATCTGATCAAAAGCTGGAACAAGGCCGGATGGGTGAGCTTGTCCGAACGCATCGGGGATAAGATTGCCGCCCTGATTGGGGCGGCGCCTGGCGAGGTGGTGGCCTGCGATGCCACCGGGATCAATCTGTACAAGGCATTGGGCATGGCGCTCAGCCTGCGTCCGGAGCGGAAAAAAATTCTGGTGGAAGGGTCAAACTTTCCTACGGATCTGTATGTGACCCAAGGGCTGGTGCAGCAATTGGACCGCGGACATGAGATTGTCTATGCCGAACATGAGGAAATTCTTGATGCCATTACCGAAGAGGTGGCCGTTGTCTCCCTGATTCATGTGCATTACAAGACGGGCCGTCTTTTGGATATGAAGGCCATTACGGAAAAAGCTCATGCGGTGGGGGCGCTGGTGATCTGGGATCTGTGTCACAGCGCCGGGGCGGTACCGGTGGACCTGAACGGTTGCCGGGCTGACTTTGCGGTGGGCTGCGGCTATAAATATCTGAATGGGGGGCCCGGGGCGCCGGGGTTCATTTTTGTGGCCCGTCGGCATCAGGGACAGGCGATTCAGCCGCTCACTGGTTGGTTTGGTCATGAGGCCCCTTTTGAATTTCACCGGGATTACCGTCCGGCCAAAACCATCCGTCAGATGCTGACCGGCACGCAGCCGATTGTGTCGTTATCGCTTCTGGAGGAAGGGGTGGATATTCTTGCCCGCACGGACATGAACAAAATTCGCCGGAAATCCTCATTGATGGGAGACCTGTTTATTCAGTTGGTAGAAGAACAGCTGGACGGCTTTGGGTTTGAGCTGGCCTCCCCGCGTGCTGCGGAAGAACGGGGTAGTCAGGTCTCGCTTCGTCATGAACAGGGGTACGCTATCATGCAGGCGCTGATAGCGGAAAATATTATTGGCGATTTCCGTGCACCGGATATTGTGCGTTTTGGGTTTACGCCGCTGTATCTGCGATATGTGGATATCTGGGACGCGGTGGCGGGCCTGCGTCGGGTGATGGAACAGAAACTTTGGGATTTGCCTGATTATCAGGCAAAGGCTGCTGTGACCTGATCTGTCACAGCTCTTAAACAAGACTGGCCTTGGCCTTTTTCGGCCAGGGCTTTTTTTATGGGGCTGGTCCATATATTATAAAAGATCTCTCTGCATGGCGCTTATGCGATGTGTCTTGTCTCAATTTAAATACCCTTTATCCGCTTTGACTGTACACAGACGCCTCAGATGTGCAAAATGCATGTCGGTAACCCCTTGGGGATAGGGGGGAGTCGTGTCATAACAGGATTTGGCGTAGTGCCGGGATGCAAAAGTATAAAATATTTCATATCACGATGACCTCTCATGTCAGAACGTCAGGGCGTTTCAGAATGTCAGGGCGTTGTCTCTTTTGGGGGCTGATGGCGTTATGTCTGGTTTTGGCCGGGCAGGCACTGGCCCAGCCCCAGCTTCAGCCCTCATCGCCTCCAGGGCCGCCGCCCGGGCCGATGCAGGAAGTTCCTTCCGAACCGCCGGCGGTGTTATCGGAGAGTTTCAAGAAAATCAGGGCCAAAGCCGAATATCGGGTTTACTGGGCGGGGTTCGTGGTGGCGGATGTCTGGTCCGAACTGGTGTTGAGCGAAGAGAGCTACAAACTGGACACGGCATACAGAACCCGGGGCATTTTGAGTTTTTTCAGCAAAGCCGAAAGCGAAACTTTTGCGGTGGGGAAAATCCGCGATGACGGGACCTATCAACCACTGCTTTATAAGAAACAGGGGCATTGGGGCGGCACATCCTATAAACATTTTATCGAACGTGATCCAGAAAACGGCGCGCCGCTCAAGATTTCCATCTATAACGAAGATCATAAATGGAACCGGGAGCCTGTGCCAGAAAAATACTGGTCTCTGGTGGACCCCGCCACCTATATGGCCCGGCTGCTGACCCGGGACCGCAAAAGGCTTCTGCCAGGTCTGCAAGGAGAAGGATCCCGGACTCTGGGCCAGATTTTTAATGGCGCGGTTGCGGCGGAATATATGCATCACTGCCCGCAAATGGATCATCTCGAAAAACGCCGGAAGTCCCTGTATGAAGGGAAGGCCGTGCGGTGTGAATTCACTGCGCGACTCCTGGCTGGCTGGTCTGAGGAGGAACGGGAACGTCAGGAAGAAAGAGAGGGGCAACAGCATGAGCGCGACGCGGACCCTATTGAGATCTGGTTTGCCCCCTGGAAAGATTTGCCGATGATGATCCCGGTTCAGTCCCGCTTCAAGACCGGGTGGGGCACCGCCACCATGTATCTGACCAGGCTAAATATCCAGGTTTTGCTTGATGATACAGCGCAGCCGGAGGAAGATGAGCTGGTTCCGGTTGATCCATCGGATCAGGACTCAAAACAGCATCGGGAAGAGTTTCTCGACGGTAATCATTTGTGAATGTGATCCGCCGGGATATTGGCACGCGCATTTTTCGCAAAAAAATGAGGCTTAACACCTGTTTCAATAGGGTTTTGGGCCCGTTCAAACCTCCAGTTCGCACCAGATGGGGGTATGGTCGGAGGCTTTTGCCTTGCCCCGCGGCACCCGGTCAATGGCACAGGTTTTGAGACGGTCAGCGGCTTGGGGCGACAACAGCAGGTGGTCGATCCTGAGACCATTGTCCTTCTGCCAGGCCCCGCCCTGGTAATCCCAATAGGTGTAATTTTGTCCTGTGGGGACGATTTGCCTGAGCGCATCGGTAAACCCCAAATGTAAAAGGGTGAAAAAACGATCCCGGCTTTCCGGCCGGCACAGCGCGTCATTGGCGAATCGTGCTGGGTCGTAACAGTCTTCGTCTTTGGGGCAGACATTGTAATCTCCCCCCAAAACAAGCACTTCTTCCCGTTTCAGGAGGTCCCGGGCGCGGTCTATCAGCCGATCCATCCAGGCGAGTTTATAATCAAATTTTTCTCCCGGAACAGGATTGCCATTGGGCAGATAGAGGGCAGCCACGCGCACCGTGTTTACGGTCGCTTCCAGATAACGGGCCTGATCATCGGCCTCATCGCCCGGCAGGCCGCGCATAACGTCTTCAATAGGGTATTTGGACAGGATAGCGACACCATTATAGGTTTTCTGGCCATGGGTTTCCACGTTATAGCCCAGTTCCTCAATTTCCATGCGCGGGAAATTTTCATCCACACATTTCAATTCCTGAAGCAACACCACATCGGGGGCCGCATCACTCAGCCACTCCACCACGCGCGGCAGTCTCGCTTTGATGGAGTTGACGTTCCAGGACGCAATTTTCATAAAATCAGCCTATGGCAAAGGAGGCGCCGCAGCCGCAGGCAGCCGTGGCGTTGGGGTTTTTAACCACGAACATGGATCCGGCCAGTTCCTCGACAAAATCCACTTCGGAACCCGTCAGATACAACAGCGACAGCCCGTCCACCAGCATGGTCACCCCGTCGCGTTCCACCACGATGTCGTCTTCGCGTTGCTCTTCCACTAGATCGAAGTCATACTGAAACCCGGAACAGCCGCCACCGTTCACTGACACCCTGAATTTCAGGTTGGGGCGGCCGTCCTTCTCAATAAGTTGGGCGATCCTTTTTGCGGCATTGCCGGATAAAGTGACCGGTGTTTCTGTGTTGGTCATGGTTATTTCTGGTACCCTGATAATTGTAAAGATCTGATAATTGTAAAATATATGCTTTACTTCTGCTACTATATGTATGCTGTATAAGGGAATTGTCAATAATGCCGCAAAAATGCAAAACCATAGAACCGGGCAAGTTTCCTGCCGCCATATGCAGTGATTACATATCATGACCGGATAAGATCCAAGGAAAGGGGATCTGAAGGAATGTCATCAGACTTTGTGTTGTTTGAGCCGGCCTTTGAATACGCGCCTTATGCCTGTCTTGCTGCCACCAGCCGGGGGCGGTTATATCCGGAGCCGGAAACCCGGATCCGCTCACCATTCCAACGGGACCGGGACAGAATCATCCATTCCAGCGCGTTTCGTCGGCTCAAACATAAAACCCAGGTTTTTGTTTATCATGAAGGCGATCATTACCGCACGCGGCTCACCCATTCCATCGAAGTCTCCCAGATCGCCCGCAGTATAGCCCGGGTTTTGGGCCTGAATGAGGAAATTACCGAAGCCCTGTCTCTGGTTCATGATTTTGGTCATCCGCCCTTTGGCCATGCCGGGGAAGAGGCTCTGAATCTGGTGATGGCGCCCCATGGCGGATTTGATCATAATGCCCAGTCACTCAGGATCGTCACTCGTCTGGAACGCCGTTATGCGGATTTTGACGGTCTCAATCTGACCTGGGAAACGCTGGAGGGTCTGGCCAAACATAATGGTCCGCTGTGCCGCGGTCAGGATATGTCAGACCTGCACAGCTATTTTGCGGAATATAACGAACGGCATGATCTGGAACTCCACACTCATGCTAGCGCCGAAGCACAGGTGGCGGCATTGTCGGATGATATCGCCTATAATAACCATGATATTGCCGATGGGTTGCGGGCAGGGTTGTTCACGATGGAGGAGCTGTGCGAAATTCCACTGGTGGCGGAAATTGTCCGGGACGTTTATAACCGGTATGGTGCCTTGGAGGCCAGCCGGTATGAACATGAGGTCATTCGCCGCCTGATCAATCGGATGGTCAAAGATATTCTTGAGGAAAGCCGCTCCCGCCTTCTGGCGCTCAAACCCGAAACCGTGAAGGATATCCGCCAGGCTCCAGATAGCGTGGTTGCTTTTTCTTCCGCGATGCGCGAAACGGATCGGCGGCTCAAAACCTTTCTGATGCGCAATATGTATCGCCATTACAAGGTGAACCGGATGACCAGCAAAGCCAAAAGGGTGGTGCAGGATCTGTTCGAATTGTATATGGAAGAACCGGAATGTTTGCCCGAGAAATGGCAAAATAGATTGACGCAAGAGAGTGAACAAGATAGAGCCCGTCATGTTACGGATTTTATTGCCGGGATGACCGATCGTTACGCCCTGTTGGAACACAAAAGACTTTTTGATATATCAGCGTTTGAATTATGAATATTTACAAAGATTTACACGAAAAAGTTAAAAACATAATTGAAATCCTGTCCGAAGAAGGGAAACTTCCCGGAGGGCTTGATCTGGTGGCGATGACCGTGGAAAGTCCGCGCGATCCCTCGCATGGAGACATTTCCACCAATGTGGCCATGGTGCTTACCAAACAGGCGCGCATGAAACCGCGTGACATAGCCATGATGGTTGCGGAAAAGCTGGAACATCTGGCGGAAGTGGACAGTGTCGAGGTGGCTGGGCCCGGATTCATCAATCTTCGGCTGAAAAACGGCTTCATTCTGGAAAGGATCAAAATGGTCCTTGAGGCCGGACCCCGTTACGGTGTTTCGGATATCGGTAACAAAGAAAAAGTTAATGTGGAATATGTTTCTGCCAATCCGACCGGCCCCATGCATGTGGGACATTGCCGGGGCGCGATCTTCGGCGATGCCTTGGCGGCGCTGCTGGAATTTGCCGGATTTGATGTCACCCGGGAATATTACATTAACGACGCCGGGGCGCAGATTGACGTTCTGGCCCGCTCCGCCTATCTGCGGTATCGGGAGGCGCTGGGCGAAGATATTGGCGAAATCCCCGAAGGTCTGTACCCGGGAGAATATCTGATCCCTGTGGGGCAGGCGCTGGCGGAAAAATACGGGGAGCGCTGGCGGACAGCCGACGAAGCGGAATGGCTGGATCCCATACGCGAGTTTGCCACACACGCCATGATGGACATGATCCGCGAGGATCTGGCGGCACTGGGTATTCATCATGATGTGTTTTTCTCTGAAAAAACACTGCATACCGGCGGTGGTATCGAGGCGGCTGTGGAGGCGCTTCGGGCCAAAGGGCTGATTTATGAAGGAGTTCTTGAGCCCCCCAAGGGCAAAAAGCCCGAAGACTGGGAAGAACGGCCGCAGCTGTTGTTCAAGGCGTCGGCGTTTGGGGATGACATTGACCGTCCGTTGCAGAAATCCGATGGCACCTGGACCTATTTTGCCGCCGACGTGGCCTATCATTACGATAAGGTGCAGCGCGGGTTCAATTCCATGATTGATGTTTGGGGGGCTGATCACGGGGGATATGTCAAACGGGTCAAGGCCGCGATTGAGGCGCTGACGGATGGCAAGGGGGAGCTGGATGTCCGGTTGTGCCAACTTGTCAATCTGCTGCGCGATGGTAAGCCTGCGAAAATGTCCAAACGAGCCGGCACCTTCGTCACGCTGCGGGACGTGGTGGATGAAGTGGGCAAGGATGTGGTGCGTTTTATTATGCTGACCCGCAAAAATGACGCGGCGCTGGACTTTGATTTCACCAAGGTCATGGAACAATCCAAGGACAATCCGGTCTTTTATGTGCAATATGCCCATGCCCGGGTACATTCGGTCCTGAAAAAGGCGCAGGAGAGTTTTCCGGATCTTGACCTCTCGCGGGCGGCGCTGCTGGATGCAGAGGTCTGGCGGCTTGATGATGAGGCGGAACTGGGGCTGGTGAAAGTGATGGCCGGCTGGCCGAAGCTGGTGGAAAGCGCGGCGCTGGCCCATGAACCGCATCGGATCGCTTTTTATCTGTATGATCTGGCCTCGGCCTTTCATACCCTGTGGAATAAAGGCAATGACAATCCGGACCTGAAATTCATTATCGAGGGAGATCGGCATCTCACCCTGGCGCGGCTGGCGATGATATCCGCCCTTGCCAACATTATCGCGACGGGGCTAAATATACTTGGCGTGGAGCCCGTCACTGAAATGTAATCCAGATCCAGATCTGTTACCAGCCGGAAGGGGAGTGAAAGCATGGCAGGGGAAGACAAACAGAAATCGCCCGGGCAGAAATCCGCAGAGCAGAAATCGGCTGGGCAGAAATCGTCATGGCTTGAACCGCTGCCGGAGGAATTCGCTTCCGATGATGGCGCAACCAGCCGTCGGATGATTGTTGCCGCGATGACCGTTGTGGTGCTGGCCATATTCGGGGGAGTGATCTGGTACAGCTATATGGGCAAGACCACCGGCGGGCCGGTTCCGGTGGTGCGGGCCGACAAGTCCGTGATCAAGGTTAAGCCGCAGGATCCCGGTGGCATGGAAGTGCCCAATCAGGACAAGCTGGTCTATAAAAAGGTTTCGGATGCCGCCATTGAGGATCAGGAAGACCGCCTGGCGCCCAGCGCGGAAATACCGCTTGGTCGGCCAGAAGCCCAGGCAGGATCGGCGGCAGGGGAAGCCGAGAAAACTGAGAATGCCGGGGTGCCTGAGAATGCCGGGGTGAATGGCGATGCCGACGCCGTCCGGAAGGCGGACCTGCCGCCAGCGCCGCCGGGTACGACGACCCCGGAAGTTGCGGATAAATCGCAAAAGTCGCCTGAAAAGGTGGTGCCGGCCGCTGCTGCGATACAGACGACTTCTGTTGCCAGTTCCCCGGTGGCAACTGACGGGATTTTTATGGTGCAGATGGGGGCATTCAGTAAACGGGCCAGCGCCGAAAATCTGTGGAAGACTTTGCGCCAGAAACATGCAGATGTGCTGGGTGGCCTGAAACCGGATTATATGATAGTGGATCTGGGCCAAAAAGGAACCTTGTATCGTCTGCGTGGGGGGATGATCAAAGATCGGGCCAGTGCGGATAAAATCTGTGCAACCTTGAAGGCCCGTGGACAAAGCTGTTTGGTGGTAAAAAAATAACATGATCGGAACGTGACATGCCGCGTCCGGTAATCACAGATTGTGAGGGCACGCGCCTTACGGTCGAGGAAAAGGCTCTTTTCCGCGAGGCGCCGCCATTTGGTTTTATCCTGTTCGCCCGGAACTGCCAGACACCGGATCAGGTCCGCGCCCTGACAGACGAAATGAAAGAGGTGCTGGGGCGAGAGGACATTCCCATCCTGATTGATCAGGAAGGGGGGCGGGTGATACGCCTTAATCCCGAACATTGGCGCCATCCGCCAGCGCCGTCGGTTTTCTCCAGCTTGTATGAGCGAGACCCTGACACCGCGGTGGAAGCCTTATCCATTAGCACCCTGCTGATTGCTGCGGATCTTGCAGAAATCGGGGTGAATATCAACTGTTTTCCCCTTCTGGATCTGTTGTTCGATGGGGCGCATGATATTATTGGTGATCGATCTTTCGGGCGGGATCCGGCCAAGGTCATCGCCCTGGGGCTTGCCGCCTGCGAAGGGCTGATTGCCGGCGGCGTCCTGCCGGTGATCAAACATATTCCGGGACACGGCCGGGCCGCGGTGGACAGCCATGTCGCTTTGCCGGTGGTGGAGGCATCCCTGGAAGACTTGCGCAATCTGGACTTTGTGCCGTTTCAGGCGCTTTCCGGCATGTCCTGTGCCATGACGGCCCATGTCACCTATACGGCCATTGATCCCGACCATCCGGCGACCCTGTCCCCCAGACTGATCCGGCAAATCATCCGCAAGGAAATTGGCTTCACCGGGGTGCTATTTTCCGATGATATCAGCATGAAGGCGCTTTCGGGCAGCCCGGCGCAAAATGCCAAGGCAGCGCTCAGGGCAGGGTGCGATCTGGTTCTGCACTGTAATGAGTCCCTTGAAGAACGCCGGGATGTGCTTACATCTTTGTATGACTTTAACGTGACGAACGAATCCTGGATCCGGGATATGCTCAGCCGGCGCCGCAGGCCCTGGGATCTTGACAGGGACCGCCTGTCCCGATGGCTGGATAATGCTTTGTCCGGTCTGACAACCAACAGCGAGTAAACATGTTTTCCGAAATCATCACGAAATTGTCCGTCTGGATCATTCCGCTTTTGCTGGCCATTACCCTTCATGAGGCGGCACATGGGTGGATGGCCTGGAAAAAAGGCGATCCCACAGCCAAACTTCAGGGCCGGGTCAGCTTTAATCCACTGGTGCATGTGGATGCCTTTGGCACGGTTCTGTTGCCGTTATTGCTGTTGTTTATGCAGGCGCCGTTCCTGTTTGGTTATGCCAAGCCAGTTCCGGTGAATTTTCGGAATCTCCAAAATCCGCGCCGGGACATGGTTTGGGTTGCATTTGCCGGACCAGGGGCCAATATTCTGCTGGCGCTGTTAGGAGGGCTGCTTCTGAATGTGCTTTATATTGCCCCGGGCTTTGCTTCGGATTGGTTGGGATATAATCTGTCAAACCTGATCCTGATCAATGCGTTTCTGGCGGTTTTCAATATGTTGCCGTTGCCGCCACTGGATGGCGGCCGGGTGGCGGTGGGGTTGCTGCCGGATGCCCTGGCGCGGCCGCTGGCCCGGTTGGAACCCTATGGTATGATGATTTTGATTGGCTTATTGTTTTTGTTGCCTTTCATCGGGGCGCAGCTAGGATTGAACTTCAACATTCTTTTCGTCATTATAGAACCCTTCGTCGAGATGATTATGAAACTGGCCTATAGCCTGGTAATGATATGAGGTCCTATGAACGCATCGGATGAGACGGCGTTTGAAGGCAAAACCACCTTCCGGGAGAATTCCGACCTGCCGGAACATGAACGTCTCGTCTTGGATATCCGGGGGTTTGAAGGACCTCTGGACGTGCTTCTCGCCCTGTCCCGGACCCAGAAAGTGGATCTTAAGCAAATTTCCATTCTGGAACTTGTGGAGCAATATCTGAACTTTATTGCGGTGGCCCGGAAGCTGCGTCTGGAAGTGGCGGCGGATTATCTGGTCATGGCGGCGTGGCTGGCCTATCTCAAATCACGGTTGCTGTTGCCGGTGGAGGAAAAGGGGGAGGAACCCTCGGCCGAGGAACTGGCGGCGCGGCTGACATTTCAGCTCCAGCGGCTTGAGGCGTTGCGTGAGGCAGCCGCTGCGCTGATGTCCCGCAATCAGCTGGGGCGCGATGTTTTTGCCAGAGGGGCGCCGGAGCCGGTGCGCATCACCCGCAACGCCACCTATGAACTCAGCCTTTATGAGCTTTTAAAAACCTATGCGGAGCATAAAATCCGCCGATCCGTTTCCGACATCAGGATTCATAAACGAAAGGTTTATACACTGGATCAGGCGCTGGAACGGTTGGGGGCTATGATTGGGCAGGTGCTTGACTGGACCAGCCTTGAAGCCTTTCTGCCTTCTGAGTTGCAGGATCGGGACATGATCAGATCCGCCAAGGCCAGCCTGTTTACCGCTACGTTGGAAATGGCGCGGCAGGGTAAGGCCGAAATCGTACAGAAACAGGTGTTCGGCCCTTTGATGATCAAGGGCAAGGCCGGACGGGAGACCGGGGAAAACTAGGCATGGAACAGTTGGAACAACTGAGAATTGTTGAAGCGTTGTTGTTTGCCAGCAACAAACCTTTATCCTCCATTGCGCTGGCGGAACATCTGCCGGAAGGCGCACCGGTGGAGGATCTGCTGGTGACATTGAAGCAACAATATGAGAAACGCGGCGTTATCCTGGTGGAAGTCGCCGGCAAATGGATGTTCCAGACGGCACCGGATCTGGCATTTCTGCTGCGTCGGGAAGTGGAGGAGGAAAGGCGGTTGTCCCGCGCCGCGGTGGAGACGCTCGCAATCATTGCCTATCATCAGCCGGTCACCCGCGCCGAGGTTGAGGAGGTTAGGGGGGTGAGTCTCAGCAAAGGCACATTGGATGTGCTGATGGAAGCCGGCTGGGTGCGCCCGATGGGTCGGCGCCGTACACCGGGACGCCCTATGACCTATGGCACTACCGATCATTTTCTGGTGCATTTCGGGTTGCAGAGCATCAAGGATTTGCCGGGACTCGCGGAACTGAAGGCGGCAGGGTTTTTGGATAATGTCAACACCTCACGCCTTAACCTTCTTGAGGACCCAAAACCTCAAGAAGAACAGCCGGAATTGCCCACGTCCTGAATCTTTGGAACGGGCGCATCTTCCGTATTCTTGCTGGATCACGGCTCCAAAGAGGGAAGTCGGGGATTTTTTGTGGCTGAGGACAAGTTTTTATTGATTTTAAACGCCAAAGTTTTAGCAATAGGCTAGATAAATCTTAGGAGAAAGATCATGGGTCTGAGTGTGTGGCAAATTTTACTGGTCGTGTTGTTGGCGATTTTGCTGTTTGGTCGGGGGCGTATTTCCGATCTGATGGGGGATGTGGCCAAGGGCATAAAAAGCTTCAAAAAAGGCCTGTCTGACGAGGATGAGGAAAAAGCAGCAAATAAGGAAGATCCCAAAAAGTTGCAGCAAAATTCCGAAATTGCCGATCGGAACAAGACACCGGAAAACAATAACAGCTGATTTTGCGTAAGGACGTCCCATGTTTGACATCGGCATGTTGGAAATGTTTGTCCTTTTGGTGCTGGCCATTATTGTGGTTGGCCCCCGGGACCTGCCCAAGCTGATGCGTAATGTGGGTCGGTTTGTGCGCAAGGTCCGGGAGTTGGGCAACGAGTTTCAGAGCGGCCTCAAACAGATTGCTGACGAGGTGGAACTGGAAGAGGTCACCCGCAAACTGAATGAGGCAGGCAATATTCCGCTTGAGGACCTGGAAAAGCGGAAGCCCGACATCCTGCCGGAGCCTGATCCCGTGAAAGATGAATTTGAGAGTAAAACAGGCAAGGGGGACGCACCCCAGAAGCCGGATCCGACGTTGCCCGAGGGGGATAAAAACTCATGAGCGTGGACAGTGAGGACAATCTGGACCAGACGGCAGCCCCCTTGATCGACCATCTGATCGAATTGCGCCAGCGACTGATCTGGTGTGTAGCCTATATCATCATCGCATTCGGCATTTGCTATTTTTTTGTTGAAGAAATTTATGCCTTTCTGGCGCAGCCCTTTGTGGATGTGTCCCTGAAATATGGGCAAAACCCCAAAATGATCTACACCGGGCTGCATGAGGCGTTTTTTGTGTATATCAAGGTGGCGTTTTTCGCCGCCATCTGCGTTTCGTTCCCGTTGATTTCCATGCAGATATGGAAATTTGTTGCTCCCGGGCTTTATAAAAACGAAAAACGCGCCTTTTTGCCGTTTCTAATCGGGACGCCCATTCTTTTTACTCTGGGGGCGGCCTTGGCCTATTACATCATTATTCCCCTGGCCTGGGATTTTTTCATTTCCTTTCAGGTCAGCACCAACAGTGCAGCAGAGGCCGGAACGGGTCTGAACAAGGAACATGTGGCGTCCTTGTTGTCTATTGAGGTGCTGCCGACGGTTAAGGAATACTGGTCGCTGGTCATGATGCTGATTTTGGCGTTTGGCTTGAGTTTTGAACTGCCGATTCTGCTGTTGCTGTTGGCAAGGGTGGGACTTGTAACTGCCGATGGATTGGCCAGCAAGCGCAAATATATGGTGGTCGGGGCGTTTCTTTTTGCGGCCGTCATGACCCCGCCCGACATCGTCAGCCAGATCGGGCTTGGCATTCCCATTCTGCTGCTTTATGAACTGTCCATCATTGCCATAAGACTAACGATTAAGGAAAAAGCGGATGTTTGATATCAAGGCTATACGGGAAAATCCGGAAGCATTTGATGAGGGCTGGAAAAAGCGCGGTCTTGAGCCACAGGCCGAGGCGTTGCTGGCGTTGGATCAGGCCTGGCGCGACAAACAAAGGGAATTGCAGGATTGCCAATCCCGCCGCAATGAGGCCTCCAGGGCGATTGGGCAGGCCAAGGCCCGGGGCGAGGATGCTGAAGATCTGATTGCGGAGGTTGCCGCCCTGAAAAAAAGAATGCCCGAACTGGAAGAGGAAGTGCGGGCACTTGAGGAAGATCTTAATGCGCGACTGTCCCGCCTGGACAATATCCCGGCTGATGATGTGCCCTTTGGCGAAGGGGAAGAGGAGAACCAGGAAATCCGGCGCTGGGGGGAAATTCCCGCTTTTGACTTTGCCCCGAAACAGCATTTTGAGATTGGCGAGGCACTGGGTCAGATGGATTTTGAGGGTGCCGCGAGAATGTCAGGCGCGCGGTTTGTGACGCTTACGGGGGATCTGGCGCGGCTGGAACGGGCCCTGGCGGCCTTTATGCTGGATCTGCATACGACGGAATTCGGCTATACCGAGGTTTCCCCGCCGGCACTGGTGCGGGATGCGGCATTGTACGGCACCAGCCAATTGCCCAAGTTCGAGGAGGATTTGTTCAAAACCGACACCGGACATTATCTTATTCCCACGGGGGAGGTGCCGCTGACCAATCTGGTGCGGGAAGAAATTCTGGACGAAGAGCGCCTGCCGTTGCGTTTTACGGCGCTCACCCCCTGTTTTCGGTCCGAAGCGGGATCAGCCGGTAAAGATACCCGCGGCATGATCCGTTTGCACCAGTTCCAGAAAGTGGAACTGGTCAGTATCACCACGCCCGAACAGTCCTGGGACGAACTGGAACGTATGACGGGGATTGCCGAGGAGGTCCTCAAGCGGCTGAATTTGCCATACCGGGTCATGACCCTGTGTACTGGAGATATGGGCTTTGCTGCCCGAAAAACCTATGACATTGAGGTCTGGTTGCCGGGGCAGGATACTTATCGGGAAATTTCCAGCTGTTCCAATACCGGGGATTTTCAGGCCCGGCGCATGCGGGCCCGATGCCGTCCGGCCGGGGAGCGCAAGACCCGTTTTGTGCATACCCTGAACGGGTCTGGCCTGGCGGTGGGGCGCACCCTCGTGGCGGTTCTGGAAAATTACCAGCAGGCGGATGGTTCCGTCATTATTCCGGAAGTCTTACGGCCGTATATGGGCGGCAGAGAGGTTATAAAACCGCAATGATGGTCCCTGATACAAAACGTATCCTGATTACAAATGATGATGGCATTCATGCGCCCGGCCTGAAACTCTTGGAAGAGATTGCCCGACAGTTGAGTGATGACGTTTGGGTGGTGGCGCCGGAAGTGGAACAAAGCGGCATGGGGCATGCGCTGACCCTGGCTGAACCCTTGCGATATCGCAAGCTGGAGGAACGCCGTTATGCGGTGCGAGGCACGCCCACGGACTGTGTCATGATGGCCATGCACAAAATTATCGAGGGCGATAAGCCCACCTTGCTGCTTTCGGGTATTAATCGGGGGGGTAATCTGGCCGAGGATATGACCTATTCAGGCACCATTGCGGCGGCCATGGAGGGGACTATTTGCGGTATCCCTTCTATCGCGCTCAGTCAGGAAATCAGTTCGGTTAATCGGCAAACGCCCTTTGCCGTTGCGCAGGAATTCGCTTTGCCGGTGATCCGTGATATTCTGACCCAGAGCTGGGAAGACGGTATTCTTGTTAATGTCAATTTCCCCCCGGATATACGCAACATTCACGGGATCAAGACCACGCAACAGGGGTTCAGGGACGAGGCGGAACTGTTTGTCAAGGAACGCGAAGATCTGCGTGGGGGCCATTATTACTGGCTGGGATTCCGTAGGGCTTACGGCAACCCGGCTGAAGGCACCGACCTTGAGGCCATACGGGACGGGTATATTTCCATCACGCCGCTGCATCTTGATCTTACGCATTATTCCACATTCAACAGTTTCCGGAAAAATCTGAACAAAGACTTCTGATGGCAATTCCTTCTTTGACACAGAAAAAGCGGCGCCTTCTGGAGATCCTGAAACGGGAAGGTATTACGGACGAGGCGGTGCTTAGGGCGATAGCGGAGGTGCCGCGCGAAAAATTCATCCCCAATTATCTGCGCCATCAGGCTTATGAAAATGCCGCCCTGCCTATTGAGAGCGGGCAGACCATCAGCCAGCCTTATGTGGTGGCCTACATGACTCAGGAGTTGCGGGTGGGGCGAAAAATGAAGGTTCTTGAGGTGGGAACCGGTTCGGGATATCAGGGGGCTGTGTTGTCCCGGTTGTGTCGCAGACTGTTTACCATCGAACGCCATCTGCCCCTGTTGAACACGGCCGAGGCTTTGTTTCGTGAGCTTGGCTATTTCAATATCACCACATTATTCGGCGATGGTATGAAAGGGTGGCCGGAACAGGCGCCTTTTGACCGTATTATGGTAACGGCGGCGGCGGAAAAGGTGCCCCAGCGGCTTCTGGATCAGCTGGCCGAAGACGGCGGTATCATGATCATTCCCATCGGTGGTCAAGAGGAAACGCAGCATATTTACCGCATTACCCGCCAGGGTGAGGATTTTGAGACGGAAATTCTGTTGCCGGTCAAATTTGTGCCGCTGTTGGGCGGCATCGTGCATGATTCATCGTGATGCAGCATCATGAGTCATAAAGTTTGTTGATCTTCCAGGAGGGGCTTTTTAAACTTCCTTCCATGACCGGGGCCACTGAAAAATTTATCTGTAAAAAATTCATCGGTGTAAGAGTTATCCGTGAAAAATATATCCGTGTGGCGGGGACGGCGGCAGTGTGTCTTGTGCTGCTTGCAGGGTGTCAGGAGGGCCATCCCTATCAGATCGGGTATAAAAATTCACTGCCCGGTCGGGTGGCGAAGAACAGCCCTTATCCCATTCCCGTTCCTCGATCCAAACCCACACCCCCCCGGCAGTTTGCCGCTGAGCCCCGGAGGCACAAAACGAGCGCCGTTCAAGGCGCAAGTGTTACAGTGCGCAAGGGAGATACGGTTTATGCCATTTCCCGCCGTCACAAGGTGACCGTGCGTGATCTGATTACAGTCAATCGTCTGAGGCCGCCTTATCTGTTGCGGCCCGGACAGAAACTGTTGCTGCCGGTGGCCGGCCGGCACATTGTTAGAAAAGGCGATACGGTTTACAGTATTTCCCGCCGATATAAGGTGGATATGACCGAACTGGTACGGCTCAACCGGCTCAAAAAACCCTATATTTTGCATGTGGGGCAGGTCCTTAATGTGCCGGGAGGAAACCGGGCAGGCGGTACTCAGGCAGCGGCCCGTGTGGCGATACCCACGCCCCCGCCAAGCTCGGGGCAAGGCTTCCTCTGGCCTGTTAAAGGCCAGGTTATTTCCCGTTTCGGTCCCAAGGCCAATGGTTACCATAATGACGGAATCAATATTCTGGCGCCCCCCGGTGCTGCGGTGCGGGCCGCGGAAAGCGGGGTTGTAGTCTATGCCGATAACAAGCTGAAAGGGTATGGCAATTTGGTTCTGATTCAGCATGAAGGCGGCTGGATCAGCGCCTATGCGCACAATAAGACCCTGTTGGTTCGCAAAGGGCAGAAGGTGGTCCGCGGACAGACCATTGCCAAAGTCGGACAATCCGGCAGAGTGACCCGCCCCCAGCTTCATTTTGAGCTGCGCAAGGGATCCCGAGCGGTGAACCCTGAAAGGTATTTGAAAACATGAGGAATACAAAGGGGCGGCTCATGGTTTTTCTTTGGGATCGCTAGCTTCTTCCAAAACCGCAGGGATGCAGAAGGTGTTTTCATGGTCCCGGGAGTAGCCGACGGGGGGAAAGAGCTGTATGATGCTGAGACAACTACTCATGAGAGGCGAGCAAAATAAGTGGGATAACAAAAACAAGGGGATAAAATATTATGATGTGTTTCATTCGAAGAGGCTTCTACGCAGTTGTAATCGCCTTGGGGCTTGCCTTGGGTCTCGTTTGGGGGCTGGCTCGTCCGGGATATGGCATGGAGACGTTGGTGCCCTCACCGGCCTATCCCGTTCAAACCTTTCAAACCGAAGACTATTCTGTGCGTGTGGAAACCATTACCAGCCGCCTGCGTTTTCCTTGGGCTATGGATTTTCTCCCGGATGGGTCGGCAGTGGTTACGGAAAAACCGGGTACCATGCGGCATCTTTCCGGCAACAAGCTTTCCAAGCCCTTCGCGGGGGTGCCGGAAGTCAAATATGCCGGGCAGGGCGGGCTGCTGGATGTGGCGGTAGATCCCGATTTTGCCAAAAACCAGCTTATTTTTTTCAGTTATGCGGAACCTGCTGAAGAGGGCCGGCTAGCCGGGACCGCCGTGGCGCGTGCTCGTCTGATTCTGGGGGAGGCGCCGCGACTGGAAGATGTCCACGTGATTTTCCGAATGAATAGGAAAACCGACAAGACCCATCATTACGGATCCCGTATCACCATTGCCCCGGACGGCACCCTGTTTGTCACCCTCGGCGACAGGGGCGAATGGGACCGGGCGCAGGATCCCTTTGATCATGCAGGGGCGGTGATCCGGATCAACAAGGATGGGTCGATCCCGGCTGATAATCCCTTTGCTGACGGGAGGCAGGCCGCGCCGGAAATCTGGTCCATTGGTCATCGCAATGCCCAGGGGGCGGCTTGGAACAAAGGTGCCGGGATGTTATGGACCGTGGCGCATGGTGCGCGGGGAGGAGACGAGATCAATGAGCCGCGCGCGGGCCGCAATTATGGCTGGCCGGTGATCACCTACGGCCGGAACTATAACGGGGAGAAAATCGGGATCGGCACCCATAAGGAAGGCATGGAACAGCCGTTGTATTATTGGGATCCGTCAATTGCCCCCTCCGGCATGGCCTATTATGACGGCGCGGCCTTTCCCCGGTGGCGTGGCAATATCTTTGTCGGGGCGCTCAAGGATGAAATGCTGGTACGTCTTGAATTCCGGGAAGACAAGGTAGTGAAGGAGGAGCGCCTGCTTCAGGGGCAATATGGACGAATCCGGGATGTGGTGCAGGGGCCGGACGGATATATCTATTTTCTGACCGATGAGAAACGCGGTAAAGTCCTGCGGTTGCGCCCTGCCTCCTGATCTCTGCGTCATCCCTTGTTATCCGTACTTTAATATAATGGCATGAATATAATGGCATGGGGGGCGAAGCAGACGCGCCCCGCCCCGCCTGAAATGCCCTTATGTCTAGAGTGAATCGAGCCAACCTATTCACAATTCACTCTAAAAGAGAGTGTCGGGAAATTTTACAGTTTCACCCTTATAAGGGTGAAACCGAACGTTCGCCCGCAAGGGAATTTGGCTAAGTTATTGATTTAATGGGAGTTTATAAACTTTGGTATGATTTATGCTTGCCGATAATTTATTTAGGCAGAGTGGAAATTTATGGAAGGATGACGAGAGATGAAACAAATTTTGCATAACATGGCGGGGGGAAGAAAAGTCCTTCTGGCTGCGGCCGCAATTGTGGCGCCTTTGATGGCGAGCCCGGCCCAAGCCGCGTTGATTTCCTGGGCTGACTGGACGGCAAGCACCTCAACGACGGTTGACGGTACTCTGACGGTCGGCTCGACCAATGTCAATGTGGATGTGTCCAGCAGTAGTAATTTTCATTTTGTAACCACAGGCACGGGAACCAATTTCTGGACCGAGGGCAGCCCTGCCCCCTATACGGGTAATACATTGGTAGACAATGCGCCGCCGGCCAGTGACATCATTGCGCTGGGGGCGGGAGGAACGATTACAGTCACCTTTGACCAAGCGGTTGAGGATCTTATTGTGGCTCTGGTGAGCTGGAATGGAAATGTGGTGAATTTCAGTGATCCCATTGAGATCATCGGAGAAGGAAGAGGCTTCTGGGGGGATGGTGCCTTTTCCGCTGTTACTTCGACAGGATTCACCGGTTCTGGCGAACTGCATGGCGTGGTTCGCCTGCCGGGCGAATTCACCAGCTTCAGTTTTACCCATACCAGCGAATCCTGGCACGGTTTCACCATCGGTGTGGCAGGTCTGGCAGACCCGGAACCTGATCCAAATACTATTCCGGAACCTGCTGCACTGGCATTGTTTGGTATGAGTTTGATTGGCCTTGGTGTCGGCCTTGGCCGCGCCCGCCGGCGTCAAAAATCGGCCTAGAGTGAAGCGTCAGAAGTTAGCCGGGCCGTACCGCCAGTATGGCCTGCGCCAAATCCCTTGCTGCTGAACCAGACCTGACCGGCAGAATGGGTCAACCTATGCACAATTCACTTCACTCTAAAGCGGATAAAAGAGGCAGACGGCGCAGACGGCCAGGATTATCTGGGAATTATCCGGGGGATTACTTGATCGCTTATCCGGCAGCAAAACAGCCTCTGGGTCAGAGCCTGATCCCGTGTCGTCCGGCCAGATCCTGAATAAATTGCCAGGCGACCCGGCCGGATCGCGCCCCGCGGGTGGTCGCCCATTCCAGGGCCTGGGCATGGGCTGCTTCCTGTGTCACGGGGATATGATAGTGACTGACATAGCAGTCGACCATTTTCAGATAAATGTCCTGGGGGCAGCTATGAAAGCCGAGCCACAGGCCGAAACGATCGGAAAGAGAGACTTTTTCCTCCACCGCTTCTGAGGGGGTGATGGCGGTGGAGCGTTCATTTTCCATCATCTCCCGGGCCATCAGATGCCGCCGGTTTGAGGTGGCATAAAAGACAACATTTGTGGGCCGGCCTTCAATACCGCCTTCCAATACTGCTTTTAGGGATTTATAACTGCTATCTTCTGTATCAAACGATAAATCGTCACAAAATAAGATGACCCGCCGGCGGCTGTTGCGGATCACGTCCAACAGGCGCGGTAGGGAAGGGATGTCCTCACGATGGATTTCCACCAGGGCGAGTTTTGCGCCGTCGGGCGTCCTGACTTCCGCATGCAGCGCCTTGATCAGCGAACTTTTGCCCATGCCGCGCGCGCCCCACAGCAGGGCATTGTTGGCCGGCAGACCACGGGCGAACTGTTCTGTATTGTTCCGCAGAATATCCGTGACATGATCAATGCCCTTGAGCAGGGATAAAGGTATATGGTTCACTTCCGGGACGGCAGTCAGGCGGTCCGGATCGGTATGCCAGACAAAAGCGTCCCCCTGCTCCAGAGAAGGGGATGGGGGCCTTTTCGGGGCCAGCCTGTCCAGAGCATCGGCAATTCGGGCCAGAAGGGGAATCAGATCTTTTTTATCGGCCATTCTGCAAATCCTTTTTTCTTTCGCTCTAACACAGAACGCCGGGCGGTTAAACAAATTCTGCCTTGTTTTTTGTTCTTAAGCTTCCTATATCCCACAGGTGATTGCAAAATATTCGGGGCGCGTTATAGTTCCCTCAACCCAAGATCTTAAAAATAACAGGGATAACAAGATGTTTATTTCTACGGCTTACGCACAGGATGCCGCGGCAGGCGGCGATCCGTTAATGGGATTTCTGCCTCTGATACTGATTTTTGTGGTATTTTATTTTCTTCTGATCCGTCCGCAACAAAAACGCGCCAAGGAACACAAGCAGATGATTGAAAATCTGCGTCGCGGTGACGTGATTGTGACTTCTGGCGGTATCATTGGCAAAATCACCAAGATTGTGGATGACAATGAAGTGGAAGCCGAAATCGCTTCCGGCGTGAGAATTCGCCTGATCCGCAATATGATTTCCACGGTTCAGGGCAAAACATCTCCCGCTAATGATTCTGCCAAGACGGACAAGAAAAGCTCCTAAAGAACAACGTCAGATAACCATTCACGCTGAAACGGAACGGATAAGCTTATGCTGAACTTTCCCCGCTGGAAGGTCATTTTGATCACTCTGGTATCCCTTTTGGGGATTCTTACGGCCTTTCCGAATTTTCTAACAGAAGAGCAGGCCAGGTCGCTTCCTTCATTTCTGCCTAGCAAACAAATTACGCTGGGGCTGGATCTTCAGGGCGGGGCCCATCTGTTGATGGAAGTCGAAGTTGACAGTGTGATTCAGGATCGCCTGGAAGATAAAAGCGAAGAAATCCGCGAAGCCCTGAGGGACGCCAAAATCCGGCACCGTCGCCGGGTCAGCGAGGGGAAGGTGATTGTCACCCTGACTCATCCCGAGGATCTTGACCGGGCGGTTTCCGTCATTCGCAAGGAAGCGTCCGGCAGTGTGGGGGCCTCTCTGACTGGTCTTGGGGTATCCGACATTGAGCTGGCCCAACGTCCCAACGGCATTATTGAGGTCAGCCTCAGCGAGGCCGCCATCCGGGAGCGGGCCCAGCTTGCGGTATCCCAGTCCATCGAAATTGTCCGTCGCCGTATTGACGAAATGGGCACCAAGGAACCCACCATCCAGCAGAATGGCGATGATCGTATCCTGATTCAGGTGCCGGGCATTGACAATCCGGATGAGCTGAAACAAATTCTGGGTAAAACCGCCAAGCTGGAATTCCGGCTGGTGGATCTGTCGGTTTCGCCGGAAGATATTGAACGCGGTAGGGTGCCGCCGGGCACGGAAATCCTGGAGGCGGCCGAAAGCGAAAGGGCCCAAGGCTTCCCAGCCAAATACGCTGTACGCAAACGTGCCATTCTGACGGGGGAAAACCTGGTGGATGCAAGCCTGGGCTATGACGAGAATCAGCAACCGGCGGTGAATTTCCGTTTCGACAATTCGGGCGGCAAGAAGTTTGCCGATGTGACCCGCAAAAATGTGGGCAAGCCTTTTGCCATTGTGCTGGATAATAAGGTCATTAGCGCGCCCCGCATTAACAGCCCGATCCTTGGCGGGTCCGGTATCATTACGGGGAATTTCACCATTGACAGTGCCAGCGAACTGGCGCTTCTGCTCAGAGCCGGGGCGCTGCCGGCGCCACTTAAGGTTCTGGAAGAACGTACTGTGGGGCCGGATTTGGGGGCAGACTCTGTTGCCGCTGGTGAAATCGCTGCCATGATCGGTCTGGCCGCGGTGATGGTCTATATTTTATTGAGTTACGGATTTTTCGGGCTGATCACCAATTTGGTGCTCATCGTGAATATTTTCCTGATTTTCGGAATTCTCTCGACACTGGGGGCGACGCTCACCCTGCCGGGAATTGCCGGGATTGTCCTGACCATAGGGATGGCAGTGGATGCCAATGTGCTGATTTACGAACGCATCCGGGAAGAACTGAAAAACGGCAGGAACCCGCTAACGGCGCTGGATCAGGGCTACCAGAAAGCCATGAGCACCATTGTGGACGCCAACATTACCACTCTGATTGCCGCCCTGATCCTGTTTCAGTTCGGATCGGGGCCGGTGCGCGGGTTTGCCGTGACACTGGCGGTGGGTATTTTTACGTCGGTGTTTACGGCCGTTATGCTCTCGCGTCTGATCATTGCCACATGGGCGCGCAAGAAACGCCCGCAAACGTTAAAGCTTTGAAAAGGAGCCTGAGGTGATGTTGTTAAAGCTGGTTCCTGAAACCACCAAAATTTCCTTTATCAAGTTCCGGAAAATCGCCTTTGTATTTTCCCTGGCGCTACTGGTGGCGTCCTTTGCCATGTTTTTTACGAAAAACCTTAATTACGGCATTGATTTCGAAGGGGGTATTTTGATTGAGATCCAGACGGAACAGGATGCCGATCTGTCGGTTATTCGCCGCACCGTCAGCGGCCTGGGCATGGGAGATGCTGCCGTGCAGACCTTTGGGGCACCGACCGAAGTGTTGATCCGCCTGGAATATCAGGAGGGCAAAAGCTTGGAAGAGGTGGTGGCGATGGTCAAGTCTGCGCTTGCGCAAACCGTGCCGGGAGAGATCAGCTACCGTCGGACGGAAACGGTGGGGCCCAAAGTATCTGGCGAGTTGATCATGGACGGGATTCTGTCGGTGACGCTGGCCATGGTGGCGGTGCTAATTTATATATGGTTCCGTTTTGAATGGCAGTTTGGTCTGGGCGCCGTCATTGCCCTGTTTCATGACGTTCTGATTACCATCGGCATGTTTTCCTTTACCCAGCTGGAATTCAATCTGTCGGTGATTGCCGCCATTTTGACCATTGTGGGATATTCATTGAATGATACGGTGGTGGTCTATGACCGGATACGGGAGAATTTGCGGAAATACCGCAAAATGGATATTCCGGCGCTTCTTGATCTCAGCATCAATGACACGCTCTCGCGCACCATCATGACCTCGCTGACCACGTTGCTGGCGCTTTTTGCCCTGTTTTTCTTTGGCGGGGAGAATATCAAAACCTTCACAGCGGCCATGATTTGGGGTATTTTTATCGGAACCTATTCCTCTATTTTTATCGCTTCGCCGGTGTTGTTGTGGTTCGAATTGCGTCGTGAACCCGATACCTTGCCACAAGAAGGCGCAGAAGTTTTGCCCCCGGAAAAAGGCTGACAAGCACAGGCCGGTACAGACAGGTGAATAACCCGATGAAATTGGAAGAAATCACGTCTCAGGAAAGAACCACTATTGCCGCTTACGGCAATGGCGGGTTTCGTGTCGGGGAACATCAACGGGTGGAAGGGTCTGTTTTGCTCACCCCCAAAGGGTATTATCCCTGGCCGGTCCGCGTGCATCAGGACATTACGCTGGCAACACTTTCACAGATTACCGAAATGGCGGATGACCTGGAACTGCTGATTGTGGGCATGGGCGAAAATATGGCTTTTCTGAACCGTGAGGTCCGTGCTGCACTAGAAGGATACGGCATTGCCGTGGAAATCATGGCGACTGGCGCGGCAGCGCGCACCTATAATGTGCTGCTGACGGAAGGGCGGCAGGTGGCTGCGGCCCTGATTGCGATTTAACCAGATCTCATCTTTTAACAAAGTCGAATGAGTCGGGGCTTAGAGTGAATTGTGAAGAGGTTGGCTCAATTCACTCTAAATGGTCTTGGGCGGAAAGCTTGGCTTTTGTCCCTCTCGGAATCAACCATAGGTATAGAGCTTATAGATATATTGCGATTTCCGCGACAGTGTCTATAATAAAGGTTGAAAAAAGGGGAGGGATGGATGAAAAACAACCATCTGTTTTATCAGCTTTCTGTATCCTGTCTGGTTCTTCTGATCCTTATCGGATTTCCTGCTGAAACTTATGCGGCGGGGAACTTTACGGCCTTTAAGAATTGTATTATCGACAAACTCATCAGTATGCTGGATATCGGGGTGATTATTCTGCTAATCTCCATTATCTGGGAAAAACTGACGGGGGAAGTTGTTGTGCTGAGCATCGGCGGAGAGGCCGCCGCTGCTGGTGCAGCCGGCGCTGGGGAAGCCGGGGCAGCAGCTGCCGCTGCGGAGGCAGCAGGCGGCAGAACACTAACCAAGGTTCTCAAAAAAATCGCCGAATTTGTTGGCAAGAAGCTGATTCCCATTGTGGGGATCGCCTTGTTGCTGGGGTGGCTATTATACATGCTGGTGGACTGTCTGCCGCATCTGGCGGGCTATAACGGTATCGGCGACCTGATTGACCAACTGCTTGACGGAAACTGAGGGAGGGAAGGTACGATGCTTATTATCTTTACACTTTTGGCCCTGGCCCTTTTTATCTATCTGCTGGTGGCTGATACGTCCAAATGGATGACCAGAGATAAAAACCTGACTCTGTTGCAGGCCAGTTTGTGCTGTTTCTGTTTAGGGCTTGCGCTGTTGTTGCAGCTGCCTCTGCTCATCCTGGCGTTTATCACCGTCTGGATGATTGTTTCCTTCTGGCACCTGACGCTGGTGGATTAGGAGGAGTTGTGGCCAGAGTGAATTTGTGCATAGGGTGGCTCAATTCACTCTAGCTGATCCGGATCCGTCACCGCCCCCCAACAGGGGCGATGACGAACTGTCCTGGGCGGTGAGGCTGCCTATTCGCCGAACACCCGCTTGAAAATAGTGTCCACATGTTTGGTGTGGTAACCGAGATCAAACTTGTCGTCGATTTCGGCGTCTGACAGCCGGGCGGACACTTCGGGATCGTTTTTCAGCTCGGTGGCGAAATCGGCGCCCTGTTCCCAAACCTTCATGGCATTACGCTGTACCAGCCGGTAAGCGTCCTCGCGGCTCACCCCGGCCTGGGTCAGCGCCAGCAGCACCCGTTGGGAATTATGCAGGCCACCCAACTTGTCCATGTTTTTCTGCATGTTTTCGGGGTAGACCACCAGTTTGTCCATGACCATGGTCAGTCGCGCCAGCGCAAAATCCAGTGTTACCGTAGCATCCGGACCGATCATCCGTTCCACGGAGGAATGAGAGATGTCCCGTTCGTGCCACAACGCCACATTTTCCATGGCAGGGATGGTATAGCCGCGAACAATACGCGCAAGGCCGGTAAGGTTTTCGGTCAGCACCGGATTGCGTTTATGGGGCATGGCGGAGGAGCCTTTCTGCCCTTTGGAGAAATATTCCTCGGCTTCCAGTACTTCGGTACGCTGCAGGTGGCGGATTTCCACAGCGAGGCGTTCGATGGAGCTCGCGATCACGCCCAGTGTGGCGAAATACATGGCGTGGCGGTCGCGGGGAATAACCTGAGTGGACACCGGCTCCACTTCCAGGCCCATGGCCTTGGCCACATGTTCTTCCACATAGGGGTCGATATTGGCGAAGGTGCCCACCGCGCCGGAAATGGCACAGGTGGCAATTTCCTTGCGGGCATTTTTCAGGCGGGTGCGGCAGCGGTCAAATTCCGCATAGGCCGCCGCCATTTTCAGGCCAAAGGTCACCGGTTCGGCATGAATGCCATGGCTGCGCCCGATGCAGACGGTGTATTTATGTTCCTGTGCCCGACGTTTGAGAACCTCGAGAAGTTTGTCCAAATCGTCAAGCAGGATGTCCGTGGCCCGGACCAGTTGCACATTAAAGCAGGTGTCCAGCACGTCGGAAGAGGTCATGCCCTGATGCACAAATCGGGCTTCTTCGCCCACATGTTCGGCCAGTGAGGTCAGAAAAGCAATCACATCGTGTTTGACTTCTCGTTCGATTTCGTCGATGCGCTCGATGTCGAAACTGCCCCGTTCCCACACTGCCTTGGCGGCTTCTTTGGGGATCACCCCCAGTTCCGCCTGCGCATCGCAGGCATGGGCTTCAATTTCAAACCAGATCTGGAACCGGCTTTTGGGGTCCCAGATGGACGTCATGATGTCACGGGAATAACGGGGTATCATTTTCCAACCTGTCTTGTTTTGAGAAGAGTTTCAGATATGGGGCAGGATGTAGCAGAGTTTCACCCAAGTCTCAAGCTTCTTGGGCCCGCTGTGGGGCCCAGGAGCAGAGGTTCAAATGAATTGTCAGGAGAGAGGGTCAGGCGCCGGGCAGCGCGCGGTCCAATATTTTCTGCACGTCTGCTGCTTGGGGCAAGGCGCCATAGACAGTATGGCGGTCCTGACTGAGGCGGGCGGCGCAGAATAGATCGCTGACCTCAGCCGGGCTGTGCCGGAGAACAAGAGACGCCTGTAACAAAAGCGCCATTTTTTCCACAATTCGGCGCGCATTGCGTTCCGCATTGGCAGTATCTGTCAGCAATTTCTTAAGTTCGCCAAGCGTGTTGTCGAAATAGGCATTAGTCCCTTGTGCCGGCCTGATTTCAGCAAAATACTGGTCCAGCGCCACTGGTTCTTTTTGAAAGGTGCGCAGAATGTCCAGGCAGATTACATTGCCCGATCCTTCCCAAATGCTATTCAGCGGAGCTTCGCGATACAGCCGCGGCATGATGTTTTCTTCCACATAGCCTACGCCACCCAGGCATTCCATGCACTCATAGACAAAATTGGGGCAGCGCTTGTTATGCCAAAATTTGGCGATGGCGACGGCAAGACGGGCATAACGGCGGGCTTCCATATCTGCCATGCTGTCGTCAAATTTGCGGGCAAGATGCATAAACAACAAAGTGCCGGCCTCGGCTTCCACGGCCAGATCCGCAAGCACATTTTGCATCAAAGGCTGGTCGATGAGTTTTTTCTGAAACACGCTGCGGTGACGGCAATAATGAATGGCCTGGCTTAAAGCCTGGCGCATCAGGGAGACCGGCGCGATGCTGGTATCCAGCCGGGTATGGTGGACCATTTCAATGATGGTGGGGACCCCGCGTCCTTCTTCCCCAACCATCTGCGCCCAGGTATTATGATATTCGATTTCACTGGAGGCATTGGCCCAATTCCCCAGTTTCTGTTTCAGGCGCTGGATAAAGAAGTTGTTGCGGCTGCCGTCCGGTCGGAAACGAGGCACGAGGAAACAGCTCAGTTTCCGTTCCTTGAGCCCCTGTTCCGTATAGGCGAGAGTGAGAAAGGCGTCACACATGGGGGCGGAACAGAACCATTTGTGACCTGTGAGTTCATATTCGCCGCCCGGGCCGCCCTTGCCCAGGGGGGAGGCGATGGTGCTGTTGGCGCGCACGTCAGAGCCACCCTGTTTTTCGGTCATGGCCATGCCCATGGTGCAGCCGGTTTTCTGATCCGCCGGAATCATGCGGGCGTCATAGGACCGTGAAATAAGTTTGGGAAGCCAGAAATCTGTAAGGTCGGGCGTGAGGGCCTTCTGGGCCTGGAGTGCGGCGATACCGGCATAGGTCATGGTCTGCGGGCAGCAGACGCCGGCTTCCACCTGATGCACCATATATTCGATGACGGCATGCTGAAGATGACCGTATTTGCTGTCTTTTTCCCACGGCAAAGACGCCATGCCGGCCTCTTTGGCCAAACCCATCATGTGATGATAAGCGGGATGAAACTCCACTTCATCAATGCGTTGTCCTAACCGGTTGAAGGTTTTTAGCACCGGGGGAAATTCATTGGCCAGACGGCCCTGATCAAGGGTTTCAGCACGTCCCAGTTCTGCGCCGACACTGTCCAAATGATCCTGCGCCGCATTATTGCTTTCCCTTTTGAAAGCTTCCAGCAGTGGCGCGTCGCTCGTAAAAAGATTGTAATTTTCCAATGGCGGGGGCTGGTTGGTGACTTCATGGGTCGGCAGTTCGGTAATCGGATTGTAAAAAGACATGATATCTATCTCCCTCTGGACCCCGAATCCTACCACTAAAATCACAAAATTAAAACGATTGTTTGGTTGGTAAAAGGGGTCGTATCGGGTCTGTGTTGTTGCAGGGGGTGCTGAGGGATATTTTTGTCACAAAAGCCCCAAGGTTTTGAAGCTGCACTGGCCGCTCCGGGCAATAATCAGGTGGTCATGGAGCAGAATACCCAGTTGTTTGCCTACGTCCCCGATTTTACGGGTCATGAGGATATCGTCCTGGCTGGGCGTGGGGTCGCCACTGGGATGATTATGGACCAGGATGATGGCCGTGGCCTGAAGCTCCAAGGCGCGCTTGATGACTTCACGCGGATAGACCGGGGTGTGATCCACCGTGCCTTCCTGCTGAACTTCATCGGCGATCAGCCGGTTTTTGCGGTCCAGAAACAGAATGCGAAATTGTTCTTTTTTCTGGTGCCCCATACTGATCTGGCAATAATCCAGCAACGCCTGCCAGTTGGACAGCACCGGTTTGTTCAGCACGCGGCTCTGGGCCAGGCGCTGGGCGCTGGCTTCTGCCAGCTTCAGGGCGGCGATGGCTGTCTCGCCAATGCCGGGAATTTCACGCAGGCGTTCCCGGGGAGCGCTGATGGCTTCGGCAAAATTGCCAAATTCCCGGATCAGTGTTTTTGCAAGCGGCTTGACGTCGCGACGTGGTATGGCCAGGCACAGGAGCAGCTCCAGAATCTCGTAATCGGCCAGCGCCGCTCCGCCGCTGTTCAGGAACTTTTCTTTCAGGCGTTGACGATGGCCGGTGTAATGGGCCTTGGTTCGTTGGTCATTGCCGTTTTTTGTGTCGTCTGCCATCTGTCCCCCCACATTTCAGGTTTGACCCGGTCTTACAGATAAGGCGGTTTGGTCCAGCCCTTTGGTGAAAGTGTGAAGATTTCACAGCCGTCACTGGTCACGCCCAGGCTGTGTTCAAACTGGGCGGACAGGGACTTGTCTCGGGTCACAGCAGTCCAGCCGTCCTTGAGAATCTTGACGTCTGGCCGGCCCAGGTTGATCATCGGCTCAATGGTGAAAAACATGCCTTCCTTGAGTACGGCGCCTTCGCCGGGGCGGCCATAATGCAACACATTGGGCGCATCGTGAAATACCCGCCCCAGCCCATGCCCGCAAAAAATTTCCACCACGCTACAGCGTTGGCTTTCGGCATAGGTCTGAATGGCATGCCCGATATCGCCCAAGGTCGCGCCGGGCCGGACCACTTCGATACCTTTCATCAGGCAGTCATAAGTGATGTCCACAAGGCGTTTGGCCTTGACGGAAGGTTCGCCGACAAAAAACATGCGGCTGGTGTCTCCGTACCAGCCGTCCACAATGGTGGTCACGTCAATATTCAGAATATCGCCGGATTTCAATTTCTTGGGGCCTGGAATGCCGTGGCAGACCACGTGATTGACCGACGTACAGATAGATTTGGGAAACCCGCGATAATTGAGCGGGGCCGGGATGGCGCCATGGCTGGTGATAAAGTCATGACACAGCCGGTCCAACTCCTCGGTGGTGACACCCGGTTGAATATGAGGGGTGATAAAGTCCAGCGTCTCCGCCGCCAGTCGTCCGGCCTTGCGCATGCCCTCAAAGTCCTTGGGGTCATGCAGTTTGATTTCCGATGTGGCTTCCAGCGGCGCTTCCGATGCTTTAATGTATTTCATATATTACCCATCAGGTCCCAATGATGTTGAGCGGACGGTTCACGATGATTTCTTCCGGTCCCAGCCTGCAATCGTAACACAGGGCCTCAACGCCCGTATCCAGCGCCATCTTTAGCGCGTCTTGATAGGCCGGGTCAATATCTTCGGCAATTTTGAAGGTGTCGCAGTCTTCGCGTTGAACCAAATAGACCATGACGGCCCGGAACCCCTCCCGGACCATGGTGGCCAGTTCCTGAAGGTGTTTGGTGCCGCGTGCGGTGACCGCATCGGGAAATTCGGCGACACCATCTTCGCGTTTGAGGGTGACGTTTTTCACTTCCACGTAACAGTCAGGATGATGGTCCGATCCTGACAGAAACAGGTCGATGCGGGAGTTACGGCCGTATTTCATTTCCCGTCGGTGGGCTGAATAGCCTTGCAGTTCGGCAATCGTACCGCCTTGGACCGCTTCCTCGACAAGATAGTTGGGGCGGGCGGTATTGATGCCCACCAGGCTGCCATTTACCCGCACCATTTCCCATTTATAGGGCAGTTTTGCCTTGGGGTTGGTGGCCGGTGACAGCCAGACTTCATTGCCCGGATCCACCAGTCCCATCATGGAGCCCGAATTGGCACAATGGGCCGTGACCATCTCGCCGTTTTCCAGCTCTACATCGGCCAGAAAACGTTTGTAGCGCCGGATCAACCGCCCACGTGTAAGTTTTGCTGTAAATTTCATGAGCACAGGGTATAGTCCCATCTGAAGCCCAAGGCAATTCCTTTATAACCTGCATGGTGAAACCAAAACATGAAGAACCAAACCATTGTTACCGCGGCCGTGATCCTGATTGGTGATGAAATCCTGTCCGGACGGACCAAGGATGCCAATCTGAATCACCTGGCCCTGTGGCTGGGCGAGCGGGGAATCAGCCTCAGGGAAGCTCGTGTCATTCCAGATGAAGGGGATGTGATCGTGCGCACGGTCAATGAGTTGCGTCACAGTTTCGATTATGTTTTCACCACGGGCGGCATTGGGCCTACTCATGATGATATTACTGCTGAATACATCGCTCGGGCGTTCGGGGTGCCGTTCCGGCAAAACCCGGAGGCGGTGAAGATCATGACCGATCATTACGGCAAGGAAAACCTGACAGAGGCCCGGTTGCGCATGACCATGATGCCCGAAGGGGCGACACTGATTGCCAATCCGGTCAGTCGCGCCCCGGGGTTCCAGATGGAGAATGTTTTTGTCATGGCCGGTATTCCGGTGGTGATGCAGGCCATGCTGAAGGATATTGAACCGCGTCTTGTGGGCGGAGACAAAATGCACACCATTACGATGCATGTCTATGAGGGGGAAAGTTTCTTTGCCCAGTGCCTGACAGAAGTGAATGAGGCGTTCGAGACCGTGACCATCGGCAGTTATCCGTTTCATCGCAACAGAACCTATGGCGCGAGTTTTGTCCTGCGCTCGGCCTTCCCGGACGATCTTGCCAAGGCGGCGGCGCAGTTGAAAGATAAAATCAGTCTGCGCGGTACCAAAGTTTACGACGGGGAGCCGGACTAGAGTGAATTGTGAATAGGTTGGCTCAATTCTGTTGGCGGATTGTGGCCCGCCTCACGCGGAAGACGGCGCCGGGCGATGCGGGGCATCG
>MDSW01099333.1_pt1 | contig 70303 bp, 59 predicted proteins | sample 811171 | NCBI WGS metagenome assembly MDSW01 (sample SAMN05326641, study PRJNA326480) | marine metagenome | isolation source: seawater | place: Atlantic Ocean: North West | collected 2012
ATTGTATTTGCATTAGGCTCAGCTTTTTTAACATTTTTAATTATTATTGTTTTTATGGTAATATTTTTAATTGAACGTAAAAAATTTATTAAACTTTTTTTACATGCTATTCCAATAAAATATTATGCTAGTGCTAAAAGAATAATAGAAAAAATTGCAATACAGATTTATTCATATATTAGGGGGCAGCTTCTTGCAGCGATATCAGTTGCAATTACTTCAATTTTAGGACTTATAATTTTTCAGTGGATCACAGGTGTTATTATTCCATATACTTTTTTAATTGGCTTTTCAGCAGGTTTATTCAACTTGATACCTTTTGTAGGTCCTATTGCAGGAATGCTACCCGCAATTATTATATACCTTATCACAGATCAAGTTATACCTGTACATATTGTATATGTATTATCAATTACAGGTGTATTTGCAATTGTTCAACTTATAGATAATTTAATTGTATCTCCGTATATAATGGGTGAGAGCATAGGATTTCATCCTATTCTTGTTATAATTTTAGTATTATTTGGAGCAGCTATAGGTGGAATATTAGGCATGCTATTTATAATACCTTCTGCTGCAATTTTAAGAGTTTTTGTAGTTGAAATTACAGAAAATATAGAAAAATAAAGTTTAAAAAATTGGCATCTATATTTTCAATAAAATATAAAGATAAAAATACGTCAGCCCGATCTGGAGTCTTAACAACAGATCACGGAAATATACAAACTCCCTTTTTTATGCCAGTAGGAACTTATGGAGCTGTTAAAACTCAATCCTCAGAAGAAATAAATTTTTTACCGAGTAAAATTCTGTTAAGTAATACTTATCATTTATATTTAAGACCTGGTATGGAAATTATTTCTCAAGTGGGAGGATTGCATAAATTTATGAATTGGGATGGCGCTATCTTAACTGATTCGGGAGGTTTTCAAATTTTTAGTTTAGAAGGTTTTAGAAAGCTATCGGATGATGGAGTGACATTTCGTTCACATTTGGATGGATCAAAGCATCATTTTACTCCAGAAAAAATTGTGGATATTCAGCGACAAATAGGTTCAGATTTTATGATGATGCTAGATGTATGTCCCTCAGGTGGTGCAAGTAAAAAAATATGGCTAGATGCTTTAAAAACTACGACAAATTGGGCCAAGCGTAGTTTAAATTATTTCAGAAATACTGAGTCAATGTATAATCATAATCAAATATTAATTCCTATTGTTCAAGGAGGAACGGATTTTGAATTGCGCAAACGGTCAGCTAATGAATTATGTGAGCTAGATACTGAGGCATATGCTATTGGAGGGTTAGCTGTTGGAGAACCAAAACCTGAAATGTTAGATACAGTAGAATATATGAATGAATTATTGCCATTTGATAAACCTCGTTATTTAATGGGGGTTGGGACACCCGCAGATTTAGTTAGAAATGTTTCGAGAGGTGTTGATATGTTTGATTGCGTAATACCTACTAGAAATGCTAGAAATGGTCAGCTATTTACCTTTAATGGAAAGCTCAACATTAAAAATAGTAAGTATAAAAATGATTTTAGTTTAATAGATGATACTAATCAATCAGCTATTTATAAAAATTATACTAAGGCCTATCTACATCATCTATTTAAAACAAATGAGATATTAGGGTATAGAATGGCTACACAATATAATCTACACTTTTATATTAATATTATGATTAAGATGAGACAAGAAATAAAAAATAACAATTTTTCAATATGGGCAAAAGATTTTTTAAATAATTATGAAAAAAAATAATTTGATAATTATTTTATAGGTTAGAATAGAGATTAGAATATTCTATAAGCTCAGATGCAATACTCTCCTCTGTCATAGAGTGCCCCGCATCTTGTATTATTTTGAAATCAGATTCTGGAAATGCTTTATGCAGATCCCAAGCTGAAATCATCGGACAAACAACATCATATCGACCCTGAACTATAACACTAGGGATATGACGAATTTTATCAATATTACTTAATATCCAACCATCTGTATCAAAAAAACCTTTATTAATAAAATAATGACATTCAATTCTTGCAAAGGCTTCAGCAATTTTTGGATTTTCAAATGCGTGAAGAGATTTTTTAGATTGTAGTAATTTACTTGTGCTTGCCTCCCAAATTGACCATGCTTTAGCAGCCGCTATTCTAATATCCTTATTACTACTTATTAGTCTTTTATAATATGCCTGCACTAAATCAAATTGCTCATCTTTTGGAATAGGGGCTAAATAATGTTCCCAAGCATCAGGATATATATATGATGCTCCTTCTTGATAAAACCAATCAATTTCTTTTTTACGAAGCATAAAAATACCTCTTAAAATTAAAGCTTTACATCTATTAGCATGTTTAATAGCATAGCTTAATGATAACGTAGAACCCCAACTACCTCCAAATACTACCCAATTTTCAATATTTAAATGAACTCTAATTTTTTCTATATCTTCAACTAAATCCCATGTTGTATTTTCATTTAATTCAGCATGAGGAGTACTCTTTCCACAACCTCTTTGATCAAAAATAATTATTCTCCAGAGATTAGGATTGAAATATTGTCTATATATTGGCTCTATTCCACCTCCAGGTCCTCCATGAAGAAAAATAACTGGTTTGCCATTTTTATTTCCTGATTCTTCTACATGTATATTATGTAAATCAGAAACTTGCAAATTAAATTGATTATAGGGTTCTATTTTAGGATATAAATGATTCATTAATTAAACGGCTATTTTAGGAAAGGAATTAAATATTTTATAATATGAGAGTTTTACCAATCATCGTCATCCTCTTCTTCTTCAATATATTCTGCCTGTTCATCTAACCAAGATTGATAATCTGATTCGGAGTCAATTGTAACATAACCACGCATTCTATAATGTGAATTCCCACAAAGTTGAGCACATGCTATTTCATATCCTTTTCCTTCTCTAGCAGTACCTTTAATTTTTTCTAAAAAATCTGTAGTTGTCATTGTGGGTGTAAAGAAAAAAGGGATTGTCATTCCAGGTATTGCATCTTGTTTTATTCTCATTTCAGGAATACCAAAGTTATGTATAACATCTTTTGAAGATAAGTGTATCATAACTTGTTTATTTACAGGTAAATGCATTTGATTTATTGTTACAATATCATCGGATCCATTAGGTGAATTTCTATCAAGTCCAATAGGATTTGATTCTTCATCAACGAGGTTGATATCAGTTTTTCCAAATTTTCCATCTTCTCCCGGATAATGAATATTCCAAGCAAACTGTTGTGCAATTACTCTTACATGATGAACACTATTATCATCAGGTAATGTGGTTTTGAATTGAGAATAAAGAGGAATAGACAAACCAATTAGTAAAAAAGCTTCAAAAATAATAACTCCATATTCAGCATACTGTGAATAATGTGATTGAACTCCATTGTAGTCGGCTTTTGGATTGGAGCTTGATCTAAATTTTGTAACTGTTATAATTAAATATATTCCCCACCCAACAAACAAAAATAGCATTAGCCAATGAACCCAACCCATCATAATATCAATCATGTGCCCATGACTAGATGAATTTATTGGTAAGCCTAAATATTGACTAATTTTACCGACACTTTCTAACATTTTAGCTCCTTAGAATTACTTAATTTCTTTATTCTCAATGAAAATAATATCATGGAGGTTGCAATTATACCTAAAATAAATACAATAAAGCCTAACAAGGTTAATACTCCCATACTCATACCTTGAGACATAGGTTCTTCAGGATTACCGTAGCATACTGCGCAAGGAAAAATGAAGTTTAAAAATAATAAGCTTAAAATTGTTATTCTAACTAGCATCTAAATTAGCAATTTCTTTTAAAAACCATTTACTATAAATACCTAGACCAATACATATTAAAATCCCAAGTATTGAGTAAATTAAATATATCGTTTGATCGTATAATTTCCACTCCCTATAGCACCAATAGCCAAAAGCTATCAATGTAATTGATGATATTAGTATGAAAATAATATGAAATGATTTTAAAGACATTTAGTAGTTACCCACATTATTTAAATCCCAAAGAACAGGGATGAAAAGTAGTGGTATAAGAAATATTATTGTGATAATTAATACTAAATAAATCATTTTTTTTTCTGAATTTAAATGCATAAAGTTTGCTGCCACTAGATAACCCTTTATAGAAGCAATTACAAGCCCAACAAATACACCACCCGCAATAGAGTCTTTAACATCAAAATCTATGTATGATGCTAATACTGTAATAAAAGTAGCAATTAGTAAGTATATAAATACATTCCTATAATTTTTGATATATTGAGTCATATCATTATTTGACATGTTAAACTCCTTAATTTAGTAAGTATAATACAGGAAAAAGAAAAATCCAAACAAGGTCAACGAAATGCCAATATAATCCAGCGATTTCAATTCTATTTGTAAATTGTTCAGGATCTCTATCCCATAATTTGATTCCAGGGCCTATTAGATATCCTAAGACTACTAAACCTCCAAGAATATGAACAACATGAAGACCTGTCATAGTAAAATATACAGCCATATAGGTATCGTGTGCTGGTACAAACCCTTCATGAATTTTATGTGAATATTCAAAATATTTAACAATTAAAAAAATAATTGCACAAACAATTGTTGTTCCAAGATATAATTTAAATTTATATAAGCTCTTTTGTTTTAATGCAACCCAAGACATTACCATGGTGACGCTAGATAAAATTAGTATTACAGTATTAAATGTAGCATGAGGGATAGTATCTTTTAATAAATGAATGATAGATCCATTTTGTCCAATTGGAGGCCAAATTGGTGCACCAGTTCTCAAAAGTATATATGCTGAAAAAAGTGCGCCAAACAACATAACTTCTGAAGCTAAAAAAATCCATATTCCGAGCTTAGAGTTATATAAGCCTGTATCTTTTCTTAGTTCTACATTATATGGTATTTCCATTTTTATTCCTATTTAGTTTTGTGTTTGAGGTATAAAGTCAGAATCTTCATCGGGCACACTATATTCATATGGCCCTCTATAAACTGATGGAATTGTTGCAAAATTACCATGCCCAAGGGGAGGTGATGTTGTATCTGTCCATTCAATAGTAGTTGCTTTCCATGGATTAGGATCAACTGATTCAGCTTTTTTAGCCATTAGAGTTTTGATTAAATTATAGACAAATGGAATTTGTGCTACAGCTAAAAGCCAAGCTGAATATGACATAATTTCATTTAAGTGAAGTACATGTTGTGCGTGGGCATATGAAGCACCTCCATCAGATAACCTTCTGGAAACGCCAGCCAATCCTTGAATAAACATTGGAAAGAAAATACCATTCATGAAAATAAATGAAAAATAAAAATGAATTTTACCTAAATTTTCATTTAAAATTTTTCCAGTTACTTTAGGAAACCAATAATAAATTCCTGCAAAAATAGCAAAAATAGTACCTGGAGCTACAACATAATGGAAATGACCTATTACATAATATGTATCATGCAAATGTATGTCTGTTGTAGATAAACCGAGAGGAAGACCAGTTAAGCCACCTATTCCAAACATTGGTATCCATCCAAGAGCAAATAGCATGGGTGTATTAAATCGAATAGACCCTCCCCATAGCGATAGCATGAAGCAAGTTAATATAATTACAGATGGTACGGAAATTATCATTGTTGTTGTTTGAAAAAAAGTGCTCATAGCTTGTCCCATTCCAGTTAAAAACATATGGTGAGCCCAAACAAAAAATGACATAAACCCAAGAAATATTGAAGAATATACTAGTGATTTATAGCCCCAAATAGGTTTACGAGTATTATTAGCTATTATTTCTGCGATAACACCCATCCCCGGAAGAATTAACACATAAACTTCTGGGTGAGCTAGAAACCAAAATAGATGCTGCCATAAAAGAGGGCTGCCTCCACCACTAACATTAAGTGCTTCTCCGCCAACCACTAGACCAGAAGGTAAGAAAAAGCTTGTTCCAAAAACTCGATCCATAAGTTGAAAAATTCCGGCAGCTTCAAGGGGAGGAAAGGCTAAAACTAAAAGAAATGATGTTACAAGCTGACTCCAAACAAAAAATGGTAGACGCATCCAGGTAAGCCCTTCAACTCTTAATTGAACTATAGTAACAATTATATTCATGGAGCCTAATAAAGAAGAAGTTATTAAAAATACCATTCCAATTAGCCAATAAGTTTGCCCTGTTGTTGCAAGATCTGCTAGCGGAGGGTAAGCAGTCCATCCAGAGTTTGCAGCACCTCCAGGCAAGAAAAAACTGATTAACATTATAATTCCACCAATAAAATAAACCCAGTATGATGCCATATTTAGTTTAGGGAATGCCATGTCAGGTGCACCTATTTGTAGAGGAACTAAATAATTACCAAATGCGCCAACTACTAACGGAACAACACCTAAAAATATCATTATTGTTCCATGCATTGCTCCAAAAACATTATATAGGTCAGAAGGTAGATTTCCATCGCTAGCAAATCCATTTAATTCAGCTAGTGATTTAATAAGGCTGCCAACAATAGGGACTGTAGTGTCAGGATAGGCTAATTGCCAGCGCATTACCATCATTAATGAGAACCCTATAAATAAAAATAATAAGGCTGTTATACCATATTGAATACCTATAACCTTATGGTCAATCGAAAATATATATTTACGCCAAAAACTTTCTTCCTGATGTGAATCGCTCAATTCCAATCTCCTAATTAATAATCTAATACAGTTTGGTAAATTATTAAACCTATATGAACATGACAATAAAAGAATTTAACAATTATTATATTAGTTAATTTATATTTTAGTAAAATTATCTAGTTTAGAAAAATATTCTTTTGCTGCCTCCATGACTTTTGGGGAAAGAATAATGGAGGAAATCATTGTTGGAATTGCCATGAGAGCAAACATTCCATCAATAAAATTAATTACTAAATCTATCGTAACAATAGAGCCTACAATTAAGCTTAAAGTGTAAAAAATACGATATGGCTGTTTCCATTTAATACCAAACAGAAACACTGCACATTTTGATCCATAGTAAGAGTAGCCAATCATAGTAGTTATACTAAAAATAAAAACTATAAAAATAAGTATTGGTTTTCCAATAATTGGTAGGCCTATTTCAAAAGCTTTGGTAGTCATGGATATTCCATTTAAATTGGGATCGATCCATGCACCTGTAGATAAAATAACGAAGCCTGTAATAGAGCATACTATTAGTGTGTCTATCATAGGTCCAAGCATAGCTACTAAGCCTTCTCTTATAGGTTCTTTAGTTATAGCTGCGCCATGGGCCATTGCTTCAGTACCAATACCAGCTTCATTTGAAAAAGCAGCTCTCCTTATACCTGTAATGATAACTGCTCCAATACTTCCACCTAATACAGCTTCTCCTGTAAAAGCATCTTTTATAATAGAAATAAAAATATTATCTATTGATCGCCAATTAGTCATTAAAATAATAATTCCAAAAATCATATATAATATCACCATTGATGGTACTAGTTTTGCTGTTACTATACCTATTCTACGAATTCCTCCAAATATTACCAGGGATATTATAAAAGCCATAATCAAACCTATTATTAATTTGCCTAAAAGTGGATTTGAATTAAAATAGCCAAGTGGTATATAAATTTGATCTTGCACAATTTGGCTGAGTTGATTTGCTTGAAAAAGTGAGAGGCACCCTAAGAGTCCTGCAAAACTAAATAAATATGCAAGTGGTTTAAATTTCTTTGACATACCTTCAGAAATAACATACATGGGTCCGCCTTGCATTTCACCATTTTCATCTTTGCTTCTGTACATAATAGCTAGAGTACAAGTAAAAAATTTAGTTGCCATTCCAAGTATCGCGCTTATCCACATCCAAAAAAGAGCACCTGGCCCTCCAGTGTGTATAGCTATGGCGACACCGCTTATATTTCCCATTCCTACCGTACTAGCTAATGCGCTAGATAGTGCCTGAAAATGATTTATTTGTCCAGGATCATTTTCATCATCATATTTTCCAATTAGGATATTAAATCCATGCTTAATATATTTAAATGGAATAAATTGGCAATAATAAGAAAAAAATAAACCTCCTCCAAGAAGCAGGATTAAGAGTGGTGTACCCCACATAAATTCTGCAAAGTAAGCAAATATATTATCTATTGAATTGATCATTTATTTACAAGCCAATTATATAATTTTATGAATATATTTTTTTTTGAAGCTGTAGAAGTATTTTTTTCTTTAGATTTTATTTTTTTCACCAGTTCATGTTCAGCTTTTTCTGCGGAATCGAGTTTACCTGAAACTATTTCTGAATAGCGAATAGATGGACGTTTTTTAATTTCAAAATTAGCTGCTGACCACTTGTCTTTTTTTTGTTCGCAGCCCAATTGAATAACTAATGTTATTAGTAAAATTACTGTAAACTTAATTCTATACATTTATTATTATTAATGTTTAATATTGATATAATAATTTTCTTAGCTTAAAATTACACCTAAAAGAATTATAAAATGATTAAAAAAGTTATAGTTGCTCTAACAACATTTTCAATTTGGAATCAAAATAACACTTTATTTGTAATTGCTTCAATGTTTCTGATTGCTTGTAGCGCTTCTAGTGATGATTCTAGGTTAAGAGCTAAAATAAATATAGAGAATATTGATTTTAATTTAGATTATGCATTATTAAATTCTGACCCTGTTCAAGATGGTGCTGAATTTTCAATGTTCTATCCAGAGGGCTGGAATATGATAGATTCTATATCTAAAGTTCAATTAGCCAAGGAGGTTGAATTAAACACTAATTTGATTCAGCTGAAATTAGTCAATGCATTTCAATCATTTAGTAACTCTATTTGCGTAATTTCAAAAATAGTCTCATCAGAAATTCACTTTGAATATATTCCAAAAGACTATATTAAAATATTGCAAGATCAATTTTCAACTCAAAATATTAAAGCTTCCTACATTGAGGTAAATGGTACCATTATAAGGCAGTTTGTTATATCAAATAATAATATTATTTTAATTAAAATGTTTATTAATGGTAAGTTTGATTATCAAGTAGACTACATTATTTCAAAATCTTTTTTTAAACAAGAAATAAATTCAGTACAGGCTTCAATAGCAACAATAACTAATAAGGAGAGAAATAAATGAAACAAAAACTTTTAATATGCATAATGGTATTATCAATGATGCTGGTTGGATGTTCAACAAATATTCATACTGTTGGCGCTGGCCCTCAAACAGGAATGTCTAATACTGCTAGGCAGTATTATTTACTTTATGGGCTAATTCCAGTTAATACAGTTGATACCAATGAAATGGCTAAATCTATGCAAACTGAAAATTACGAAATTAAAACACAGGTTGGCCCAGTTGATGTTGGGATAAATTTGGCTTCAGCTGTCCTTGTAGGGGGGCTTATAAGCTCGCGAACTGTAACAGTAACTAAATAGGATTATCTATTTAATTAGACCACCATCTTATAAATATTTCTATTAATAATTATGTAGGTAGTGTGTTTGGTTTTGTTAGGGATTTAATAGAGTTTTTTTCTTCTATTGAATTGTATTCAATTATATCTAGTAAAAATGAGGGCTCATTTAAATCATTAACTATATTTATTGTCCCCTTTATCGATATATAATTTCCAGATTTAGTTTGCGCTTTGATTTTTAGAGGAATGTTATCATCAAATGCCACATTTCTAAGTATTTCTGGCAATTGTTGATTTAATAAGCTCTCTTGATCTACTTTATCTATTAAGCTAAAATAAGTTTGATTTATGAGCTCCGCATAGCTATAACCAATGATCTCACAGAAAGGTTCAGTTAAATCTTTAAATAAGCCCCGTCTAACTGTACACTGTGCTTTCTGTGGGTCTAGAACTTTTTTTTATCTAAACCCTCTTTTTCAGCCCTTAGCCTATTATTTTCTTCCATTAAATAGTCAATTTGTTTTTGAAGGGTTTTAATAATAGATTTCAATTCTTTTACTCCTAATGTTTTATTTATGCTTGAATTATGATCAGTATTGATTTTATTTTTAATAAATTCGACTGTACCATCAGAATTATAGTGAAGATTTATTTGGAATATTGAGGCTAGCTTGATAAGATTTTTTTTTCTTATGACCTTTGTAGAGCCCGTCCTCCATCGATAAATGGTATCTCTTGCGACCTTAATTTCACTGGCTAGCTCAGTATCAGACTTATCAGTCTCAATGAGAGCTTTTTTAATACTTTTTCCTATTAATAAATGTTTCATTGAAATATAATTTACAATATAAATAATCAAATAGCATAGTGTAATATTAAAATAAATATTGACATAAATTGATGTATAAGTATATATTATGTTGTATTAAGCAGCATATTTAAAACTATTTAGGTTAATATTTAAAAATAATGTAATATTTTATAAATATTTTTAGGAGAAAGTATGAAATTTTGGCTTTTTTTAGTGTTAATTATAAGCTTTAGTATTTTAAGTGCTCAAGATAATCAAAAATTTAAATTAAAAGATGGTACTATTATAAATGGGACACTGATTAATGATAATGGTGAGCAGATAACAGTAGAAACTAAATATGGTTCAGTAACTATTGATAAGAATGAACTATTTCAAGCTACATATGAGATAACTTTAAAAGATGGTGATATTTTAACTGGAGTTAAATTAAGCGAAACAGATATTGAAATTATTATACAGTCAAAATTAGGAGAGTTAAAAATACTTAAAAGCGATATTCTTGATATGAAAGAAACTATTAATACAAGTCAAGATAAGGCTTCAGTAGATACTAATAGAAGGCCATATAGTCTTGCAGATGTTTTATTTGGATCGAGTTCTTCAACAAATAATTATAATAAAAAAAGCATGGAGTTTGCTTTAGGTGAGGAGCGACTTATAGATACCTTTTTTGATCCCACGGGATATGTTTTGGATGAGGGAACACTTTATTTAAGTGGGTTTTCTTATGCGTTTGGTGTTACTGAAAAATTACAAATATCATCTAGATGGATTGATTATTTTTGGGGGAATTTTAATATTAGGCCTAAGTATATGCTATTTAATAAAGGAAATTGGAAGGATGAGTCTGCATTATCTATTGGAGCCCACTTCCATACTTATTGGCAACCTAATAAAGTTGCATTTCAAAGTGGTGAGCTTGAGTATCGAAGAGAATTTTGGGATGTAGATTCTGTATCTATGGAAACGAAATATTATGGTGGTTATTTCCCAATTGGTTCATCTATTGATAACAGCGATAACACTACCATATGGGGGAATGATAATGACTATAGGTTAGATATAGAGAATACAAATGACTTAAAATATATGATGGAATTTTTTACAGCTTATACATTTTCAAAAGCAAGAAAAGGTATGAAAGGCAGAATTTCAACAACTATAGGGGCACTAATTCAAATTCCAGATAGCGGTGATATGCTGAATAGATTTTTTGGTAGCTTAGACGTTGATATAACACATCAATTAAAAATAGTAGGTGAAGTTTTTTATGATCCATTTTTTATAGATTTAGTTCAAAGAACTGATTGGGTTAATGATGGTCCATTTTCTAAGCAAGCTATGTATAAGATAAGCGATACTGAGGTTACAGAAGATAGCTTTACAAATAATAGGCCCGTTCATTTTGATTTTGGACTAATGTATGCTGTGAATGAAAATTTTCGTTTTGGTATACATACACAGGCACCTATTATAGCCTTTTATTGGAAATTATAAAATAATAATAAAAAAGGAGATTTAAGAATGTTAAATAAGAAAATATTACTAATATTGTTTATATGCTCATTTATTTATACACAAAATGAGATGATATTACCAGCTCAGAAAAATGCTATTAAATCTTTGTCTCAGGAAAAAGGTTTTTCTGATGATGATTTGAATAATTATTTATATAATGAATATGGTATGAATTTATCAGGCTTAAGTAAAGAACAGGCAATGAATATAATACAACAATTTCAAGGTGAAAATCCACCTAAGCCTTCTAAGGAAGAACCTACATTGGCTGATATTTTAGAGGTTGGTATGTCCAAGCAGTTTTATTTAAAAGATGGCAATAGAATTAGGGGTGAAATTATGGCAATAGAAGGTTATAAATGTCATATTCAAACAGCTGAAGGCTTATTAAAAATACCAATGAATGAGATCTTAGAAGAAACAGTTGATTTAATTAAAAATGATGATGCCAGATATAAGGGACCTTTATTGCAGGAAACAGATGAAAGTTTAATTATAAGATCAAATTATGGTGATGTAACAATATATAAAAAAGATATAAAAAAAATGGATAGATATCATGGTGGGAAGTTTATTCCATGGGTTGAAAACAAAAAGAATTTTTCACAAGGTTCAGAAGAGATGATAACGATACATATGGATGAAAAGGCATTTGTTCTAGATCCCAATACATTTTATTTTAGTGGTTTATCTGTAGGATATGGATTTACAGATCGTTTTATGATCAAAACAGAGTTTGGTCCTAATTTTAATGGAGATCTTAATTTACATGCTAAAATGCGTTTTAGACATAAAAAAACAGCAGCAAAAGAAACGGCTATGGCGTGGGGTTTAATTTTTCATAGAGCGTACCCATTAGTTAATGTTATAAGTGATTATTCTCATGCTTGGACTGAAACTACCAATAATACTACTTTAAATAATCTTGATGATTGGGATGTTAGTATACTTAACACTTTTGAAGGTATCACTGATCGAAGTGGATTTTTGTGTGAAGGATATTTTGTATTTAGTTCACAGAGAGCAAATCCTACAGGTAGAGGAAAGGTGGGTTGGTCTGCTGGTGCTAAATTAAGTAATAAACTATTTTTAGTTCCTAATAATACCTATAAAAATGGAACTAATGAAATCAGCTTTAAATCAGATGAGGCTTTGTATACGATCCCATTTAGATTATGGGCTAATTTTGATTATGATTTACAAAAAAAATTAAAATTTGTTGCGTCTATGTGGGTTGATAATGGTCATAGATCTGCTAGTCTTGAAGATGTAATTAGTGATTATTTTGGAGATACTGGAGCTGCATTTTCATTTGATGCTCTAGGTGGAAAACCTGAATTAATTGATTTTGATTTTGGTTTTTTATACGCTGTTAATGATAATTTTAGATTAGGTCTTCATTTTCAAAAGCCTTATATAGATATTTATTGGAAGTTTTTAGAATTTTAAATAAATGTCATTAAATAAAAGTTTATTTATTCTTCTAATTGGATCATTACTTTTTGCTCAAAGATTTGATCCTAAAACGGGTGAAGTAATTAAATTAGATTCTCTAAAGGCGAAGTTTAATCCTGAAACGGGGAAAACTTTTGATTTTAACATGTCTACTTCTAAAAAATTAAATTCTTTAGAAGATTGGGAAGTTAAAGATTTAGCTAGGCGGCATGCTTTTCAAAATTATAAGGAAGAAGAGCTAACTTATATAGCAATGGGTGGCCCAGCTGCCCTTTCATCAATAGTTCCTACTATTTGGTTATCAATGGGTTTAGGCGCAGTATTTTTAAATGATGCAGGTTTAGGTCTAGGATTTGTTGTTGGGAGTGCTACTGGAGTTTTGTTAAACCCTAGAATTTTTGCTAGTTTTGATTCAAAACCAACACAATTAGTTTTATTTCAAAGGCAAATTCAAGATTTAGATGATAATCAAAGGAATTTATATATTAAAGAATATTCAAAACATTTAATATCAATTAGAATTAAGGGAATTTATAAAGGTGAATTTTTATCTATGGGTGCTGTTTTGGTATCGATGATTTTATTAACAAGTGTGAATATATAGATTTATTTAGTAATATATAACATATGAAATACAAAATAACAATCATATTAAGTTTAGTTTTGCTATTTTCATGCAGTTCATTTGTTAAAATATTTGAAGATGTAGAAGAAGCAATGTATTTTCAATCTTCAAATATTATTGATTCTGAGTTTTATGATAGTTTAAAAGTAATGACTTGGAATATTCGTTTTGGTGGTGGTCGTATTCCTTATGTTGGAGATTCATGCGGAGATAGATCGCTAATGACTGAAGAAGAAACTATTGGATTTTTAGATAAAATTGTAAGTTACATAAAAACATCTCAGCCTGATATTTTACTTTTTCAAGAAATAGATTTATCATCTAAGCGAACAGACTATCTTAATCAAATTCAATATATTTTAGATAAGACATATTTTAATTATGCTTCTTATGCCTCAGGTATGGATGTACAGTTTGCTCCTAAAGATGGCACTGGGAAATTAGATTTTGGTAATGCAATCTTTTCACGATGGAAGATTACAGATGCTGAAAGAATTAAATTAGCTCTTAGAACCGATCAGCCCAGTTATGTTCAATATTTTTATTTAAGGAGAAATATCCTAAAAGTAAAAATTGAATTACCCAATAATCAAGATATTTATGCAGTTAATATTCATGCTTCTGCATTTGCAACAGATGATACGAAGGAAAAGCAAATGAAAAAGTACAGAGAAGTATTAGATGAACTTAATAGTACGGGTGAATATTTTATCAGTGGGGGTGATTTTAATTCTTTACCTCCTAATGCTCAAACTATAGATTTTTGTGAAGAAGATAGATGCGAAGATGAAAAAATTCATTATGATGTAGATGGAGGACCTCATTTAGAAGGTAGTTATTTTAATAATTTTGAAGGTGAGCTTGATTTACTAACTCCGCTTTATACGGCTTATTATCCTGCAATTGATACATCTTTGGTTAATAATCATAAGCATCTGACACATAGTACATGGAATACTAACTATAGTTCACTTGAATCAGAATCATGGAGCAGAAAGCTAGACTATTTATTTACAAATTATCAAAATTGGACATTAACTGGTGATACAGATAATTCAATCTTAGAAACCTCAGATCACGCACCAGTTACAGCTATTTTATATTTTAATCAATAATGCAAAAATATTTTTACAAAAAATTAATACTGCTATTATATTTAGGTTATCTTTTTTCAAATGATAGCGCGTTTACTATAGGTCAAAATAATCGTCAGATTGGACTATTTAAGCCATATGTTATGGCGACTAAAACTTTAGAAATTAGTACACACCCAATTTTATTTTTTATAAAACCCAATTTTAGAATCAAAAAATATTTGGGTAAAAAATATGATTTTGCTTTTGCTGGTAGATTTAGTTTTGATTATCCAACTAATTTATTAAAATTGATTCAACGTGAGGGTGAGTTTGGTATTTTATCAATAGATCCCACTATAAAAAAAATACCTCATCTATTTACATTTCAATCAGAATTATTATCAACAAAAAAAATAGCATCTTTTAATATTACTAATAAAATAGGATTTTCATTTTGTCCAGGCTGTGATTTAGACTCAAGGAATATAGTAGATTTGCCAGTAATATATCCTAGAATGAAATTATATGAAAATAACATATTATCTAATATAGGTTTTGATTTAGAATATTTATTATCTGATAAACTTATATTAAATACTGATTTAGATTTTTTAATGCTACCGAAAGAAGATATTTTTATTGAGCATAAATTTTTATTAAACTATTTATTATCAAAAAAAATATTGTTAACAACTGGATATAAATTAGCTTATGGTAAATATCCTTATGGTACACAGTTAGACCTTTATCCTCTTATAGATATATCCTTTCATTGGAGTCGTAAGTAAAGAGATTTTTTATTTCACTTCAATTTAATAACTTAGAAATTATATTAAAAGTTATTCTGAGTTAATTATAATAAGAGTAAATTTCCCAAATGCAACTGAATTAAATAAACTTTATTGGTTATAAAACTATTATTAGGAGTATAAATGATTGCAAGTATAGATAGTGTTTTCGGAATTTTTGTTGGCTATATTGCTAATGTTTTATTTTATAAAATATTTGGCTTTCCCTTAATTGTATTAATCTTATTGATTGGCTCAATAACGTTCACTTTATATTTTAGATTTATAAATATTCGCGCATTTTTTCATTCAATCGATATAATTAAAGGTAAATATGATAATCCTTCTGATGTTGGCCAGATTAGTCATTTCCAAGCATTAACATCAGCGTTATCAGCAACGATAGGTCTTGGTAATATTGCAGGAGTAGCTGTAGCGGTTTCTTTAGGTGGTCCTGGTGCTGTATTTTGGATGATATTTATTGCAATATTTAGTATGACCGCTAAATTTGTTTCGGCAACCCTAGCTCAATTATATAGAACGGTACACAATGATGGAACCGTAAGTGGTGGACCTATGTACTATTTAGAAAGAGGACTAGGTGAAATAGATCGAGATGGATGGATAATTAATAAATCTGGTTATAAAACTTTAGGTAAAGTACTAGGTACAGTGTATGCTATTTTTATTATAGGTGGAGCATTTGGTGGTGGAAATATGTTCCAAGCTAATCAATCATATGAATTAGTAGGATCGTTAACAGGTATACCTAGTTGGTTATATGGTATTTTACTTATGGTTCTAGTAGCTATAGTGATTATGGGTGGTATTGAAAGAATTGGAAAGACTACAGAGAAAATAGTACCTACAATGGTAATATTATATGTTTCAGCATCATTGTTTATAATATTTACTAATTTTGATAAATTACCTGGAGTTATTAATGCAATATTTTCTCAAGCATTTACTTCATCTGCTACTTATGGTGGTATAATGGGAGTAATTGTTATGGGAATAAAACGAGCAGTGTTTAGTAATGAGGGTGGAGTAGGTTCGGCATCAATAGCGCACTCAGCCGCTAAAACAGATGAGCCTGTAAGAGAGGGCATTGTAGCTATGATTGGTCCATTTATTGATACAATTGTAATATGTTTTATGACCGCTTCAGTTATTTTGATCACTGCTGATCAAAATCCATTAATAAATCAAACTGGAATTCAAGGGGCCCAATTAACATCTGCTGCTTTTGGTAGTGCAATAAGTTGGTTCCCAATTGTTTTATCTATTGTTGTATTTCTTTTTTCATATAGCACTATGATATCATGGTATTATTATGGAGAGAAGGGTTGGAAATATTTATCAGCAAGTAGTTCATCTCTTATTATTTATAAAACATTATTTTTAGCATGTGTTCTTGTCGGATCTATTTCATCATTATCTAATGTAATTGATTTTTCTGACATGATGATTCTATCTTGTGCAGTTCCAAATATTTTAGGAGCATTTTTCTTATTACCTAAACTGCGATTACATTTAAATGAGTATTGGTCTAGATATAAAGAAGGTAAATTTAAAGTTTATTTGTAAAAAATAAAAAAAAACCACAGAGTTCTGTGGTTTTTTTATAAATAGTTATTAAAAATAAATAGTTATTTCATTAACATTATTTTTTGAATTTGGTTAGTATTATTAGATTTTGCTCTAATAAAATATACACCACTAGGTTCATTAATTGCATTCCATTCAAGCTTATAAATACCTGCTGATTTATATCCATCTAATAGCGTATGTATTAATTGACCATTTAAATTATATATTCCAATATTAATATTATTAGACTTAGATAAATTTAGTATAATAGATGTAAGTGGATTAAATGGGTTGGGATATGCTTGACTGATACTAAAGGAATTTACTAATGGTAATTCTACTGAAACTTCATATTGAGTGTTAGCAACCATGATATCTATTATTTCAAATACACCAACATAGTTAAATAAATTTTCTGTTTCAGGATTTACTACTAATAAACGTGTTTGATTGTTTTTAGTAATAAAGTCTGCAAATAGAGCCCTATTTGTCATTTCTATACTAAAACTATCATCATGATTTATAGTCATTTGTACACCGCCTATAAACCCATCAGCCTCTATTGAAACTAATTTATCTGAAATTATTAGTTTTGATGTTGTTGCATCATTAACTCGTCCTGCACAGTTATTATTAAGTATACAATTTGCAAGTGCAACAATATCTAACACATTATAACCACCATCTCCATTTAGATCGCCAGCACAACCATTATCAAGATCTGAGCAATTGTTACCAAGAATACAATTTGCAAGTGCAACAATATCCAATACATTGAAACCACCATCTCCATTGAGGTCACCTATGGCGGCACAACTTCCAAAATCGTCTTCGTTTCTTGGATATACTTTAAACTCACTATAACTATATCCTACATTTCCAACAATAGAAGAAATATTATCTCCAACAGATATGTTAGGCCATGAACCATTAAAATAGTAATCATCCATAAGGGTGGGGCCTGATCCATCATTAATTTGTATATTACCAAACTCATCAATACCTTCGACAGTAACATCATTTAGTCTAATTAACATTCCTTCATAACTCTCACCTTCCTGAGAACAAGCGACACCTAAATCTCCAGTTTCTATTGATAGAGGTATGATATCGTTATTGCTTGAAAGTATTGAGAAGGAGCTTACATCAATAATTTGTGTAAAACTATAATATTCATTAACTGTACCTGACAAATTAATTTCGTCTCCAACTTGAGGGTTGATGGAGTTGTCAAATACAAAAATACCATTCCATGGTTCTAAAATTGAATTACTTAAGAAAAAATTTGGATTATCACCAGCCGTAACAGCTGTAACTATAGCGGGACATAAATTTACTTCTTCTCCTACAGTAGTAGATTCATAGCAATATGTTCCTTGTTCAGTGGTAAACTGAACTTCTGATATAGCAGTACAAGGTGAAACAGATATGGTAATTTCATCATTGGCTTCATTGGAATCATTATCATATACTGAAAGTCTAAAAATTAAATCACCAGAGTTATTTGGTGCATAAAATGTTGTACTTATTGATTCCTCATCACTTAAATTAACTGCTGAACCCCCAATCTGTGTCCACTCGTAAGCAATTATACTGCCATCTGGATCATAACTACCAGATGCATCTAATGTTACTAAATCTCCTGGTGCTACGGATTGATTCTCTCCAGCTGATGCAACAGGACAGGTTGGACATAGAGCAATATCACTTGCTGTTCTTGGCAATATAGAAAATTCACTATAAGCATAATCTACTACACCAATAATAGAAGCAAACTCTTGACTTGTAGATGGTTCAAGCCATTCTCCATCAAATAGCTTGTCATTAATCATTACTGGACCAGATCCATCATCAACATACCATTCACCAAATTCATTACTAGGGGTTGTTACAATGACATTATTAATTTTCACTAACATACTTTCAACAGCCTCACCAGATTCAGAACAACCAAGTAAATCTCCAGTATTAATATTTACAGGAGTAAATGAATTTCCAGAGGAATTTACTGAGTAAGAAGCCGCATCAATTAATTGGGTTAAGCTGTAGAACTCATTAACTGTTGCTGTAATAGTAATTTCATCACCTAAAGTGGGAGGAGTAGCAGAATATCCATGAACATAAATTCCTGAATATGCATTAGTACTTTCTTGAATATAAAAATTAGGATAGGTTGGATTTTTTGCGGTTACAATTCCAGATGTTGTCCAGCACTGCTGGTCATAAGGAGATTCGTAGCAATATTCACCTTGATTTGATGTGTACTGAATATCTTCAATGCTAATAGAGCCTTGAGGAAGAATACAGCTTCCATCATCCTCAGTTGCATATGGATCATAATTACAAGCACTAGTATTCATACATCCACCAGAGGCACCTCCAGGATAATTTACTGTGGCACTATTAGGAGCAGTTATTTCAACCTTATCAATATAATATACCGTAGGATCAGGACCAGATGAACTACTATATAGTCTTGCTTGGATTATTAAAGCTTCGTTATCATTCCAATTTTCTTGATTAGTTGAAAAGGTATGACAAACTTGACCCCACCCAGAACCGTCAGTATAATCATTATTACCATCAGCAGAGCCTCCATATGAAGTAATATCATCATTTGCAGACCAACTTCCCCAAATTCTTAAAGATGGTGAAGAAGAAGGAGTATCATCATATCCGTAAAAACATGCTTCAATATCTTGTCCTGCAGATAAATCAGTAACCCACGCAATAAATGCTTGAGGCGTCCCATCAATAGGTGATTCTGAAACGGTTAACATACGACTACCATCATATGGTGTTATTCCTGCAGTTGAACCTACATTAGCAGGATTAGAAAGGCCTCCATAGCTACCTAAGATAGTTCCAGAACCATCTTCCCAGCTGTAGGATGTAACTTGTTGGGTGAATATAAAACTGAAAAATGCGCTTAAATAAATTAAATACTTCATATTATCTCCAATTATGATTGTTTCCCCCTCCAAGGGGTGGAAATAATTTACAAAGACTTTCTCTTCTATGAAAGAGAGATTATTATAAAAATAGAAGCTTTAAACTAAAAGTCTTTAAAATTGTTTTTTTGATTAATCTTCAGTAATCATACCTAAAAATAATTTTACACCTTGTTCAATTTCATCTTTTATTTTCTCATTTTCTTGTAAATAGCGTTTTGCATTTTCTCTGCCTTGCCCAATTTTTTCTTTGTTATAAGAGTACCATGCACCCATTTTACTTACAATATCAGCTTGTACAGCAAGGTCTATGAGATCACCGCAAAAAGAAATACCTTCACCATACATAATATCAAATTCAGTGTTTTTAAAGGGTGGAGCAACTTTATTTTTTACAACTTTAACCCTTGTTCTATTCCCAACCACTTGATCTGCTTCTTTAATTTGTCCTATTCTTCTTATATCTAATCTTACAGATGAATAAAATTTGAGTGCATTACCACCAGTTGTTGTTTCAGGACTACCAAACATTACTCCAATCTTATGTCTAATTTGGTTTATAAAAATAACAGCAGTTCTCGATTTAGAGACTGTTCCAGTTAATTTACGTAGGGCTTGGGACATGAGTCTGGCTTGAAGGCCAACATGAGTATCTCCCATTTCTCCATCAAGTTCAGCTTTAGGAACTAATGCCGCCACTGAATCTATTACTATTACATCAAGTGCGCCACTTCTAACTAAAGTTTCTGTAATATCAAGTGCTTGTTCTCCAGTATCAGGTTGTGAAATAAGTAAATTATCAATATCTACACCTAATTTTTTTGCATATTCTGGGTCCATAGCATGTTCAGCATCTATAAATGCAGCGTATCCTCCTATTTTTTGTGCTTCTGCTACTATGTGTAGAGTAAGAGTAGTTTTACCTGAAGATTCTGGACCATATATTTCCGTAATTCGTCCTCTTGGAATACCTCCTATGCCTAAAGCTGAATCAAGGGAAATAGAGCCGGTTGAAATACCATCAATTTTTTTAATTGTATCTTCACCCATTCGCATAATAGAACCTTGTCCAAATTGTTTTTCAATTTGTGTAATTGCTAAATCTAAAGTTTTATCTTTTTGCTGTGTATCCATGGGATTTTCCTTTCATTAACAGATAGTTTCAATCTGAAAGTTAAATTTAATTATTTAAATTTTTTCTCGAATAAATAATATATATATTAAATATCTTAGATAAATATACAGTATTAAAAATTGTTAAAGCATTAATTTTCAAAATTAATTTTTATATATTAATAACCGTATCATATCTAGTGCTTTATGAGCTGTTAGAATTCTGTTATTGTTTCTATCATATCTAAAAATATATTTTTTAACAATATTTTTATTTTTTGTTGATAGTCCTATATACACTAGGCCTACTGGTTTAGATTTAGTTCCACCCCCAGGACCAGCAATACCTGTTGTGCTAATACCAATATCAGCATTGGTGAGTAGCCTAATTTGCTCTGCCATTTTTAATGCTATAAATTCACTGACTGCTCCATATTTTTTAATAGATAGTTTTGATATATTAAGAAGTAAGTGTTTTAAATTATTATTATATGGAGTTATTCCTCCTAAAAAATAGCTTGAACTTCCAGGTGTATCTGTTAAATATTTACTAATTAATCCACCCGTACAAGATTCAGCTGATGCAATAGTTAAATTTAAATTAATTAATTTATTACTAATTATACTTTGCAGTGATTCTTCATCAGTTCCATAGGCATATGGCGTCATTAATTCCCAAAATTCATCCTTTATATTTGATAAATTTAAATTTGAATTTATTTTACTTATTCTGAAAGATACACCAGTATAATGTGGGAGAAATGCAAATTTACAAGTTTTATTATATTTTTGCATTAGAGGATTTACTTTTTCTGATAGATGACTTTCTGTAATTCCAAAAGTTTTTATTGTTACAATATTTTGTTCAGCTTTTAATTTTATAAAAGTTGGCACAATATGTTTTGTAACCATATTTTTCATTTCTCGAGGAACTCCAGGCATAATAAAAATTTGCTTATCTTTAATAGAGTAATGGATTCCAAGAGCGGTTCCACAGTCATTAGGTATTGATATACTTTTTTTTAATCGAAGAGCCTGGCTACGGTGCATTTCTAATATTTTAATAGAATTTTTGTTAAATTTTTGTATTAATTCTTTGTAATATTTTTCATCAAAAATTAACTCATCATCCATTATTTTCATAAAAGCATTTTTGGTTATATCATCATGAGTTGGCCCTAAACCACCTGTAATAAATAAAAAATTAAAATTTTCTTTTAAAATATTATTTATTTCATAAACAATTTGATCTGATGTATCTCCAATAGTTACAATTTTTTTAATTTGAATATTATAGGGAAGTAAGGTTTTACCAATCCATGAAGCATTAGTATCTAAGGTGAAGCCTTGGAGTAGCTCATTACCAATTGTTACAATAACAGCATTCAAAAAACTGTATATATTGTTATTACAATGCTAAATGCAAATAAACCAGCTAAAATATCATCAAGTATAATTCCCCATCCTCCTTTTATATTTTGAACATGAAAAATAAAAGAAGGTTTGAGGATATCAAAGAACCTAAATAGAAGAAAAGCTAAAATATAAAAAAATAATTTATGAGGTATCATAAAAAGAGCTATACTCATTCCTATTACTTCATCAATTACGATTTCAGAGGGATCCTTCTTTTTTAATAATTGTGCAGTTATTTTAGATGAGTATAATCCAATTATGATCAATAATATAATAATAGGTAGTTGAATAGTTGCCTTGACTGGAATAAAACTCCATAGGCATAATGTAATTAAGCTAGCCCAAGTACCTGGGAAAATTGGTAGTTTACCTACATACCCTAATGTTGAAATAAATTTCCAAATATTCATGATTTGTAAATTAATTTTAATTTATTATAGTTGTAATAGATATAATGCAGTCCTGTATAGAAAGTAATAAGAGTTGTAATTACCATAAGATAAAATAATAATTGTGTTATAATTAAATCTGGTATTTCAATTTTATAAGAATTAAAAATTAAATAGATGAGTATAAAGCAAATTGTAATTATTTGAAAGAAGGTTTTTAATTTTCCAAGCTTACTTGTAACCATCATATTACCTTTATACTGCATAATAGTACGTATTAATGTTACGAATATATCACGAAATGAGATTAAAATCAACATCCATATTTTAATAGTAGATGAGAGTATAGGTAAGAATGTAAATCCATAAAAAGCTGATAACACTAGTAATTTATCTGCAAGAGGATCTAAGTACACTCCAAAAGAAGATTCTATATTATATTTTCTAGCAATTTTACCATCATATGCATCAGTTATTGAAGCAACAATAAAAGTAATAAAAGCAATTAATTTACCATGATTAAAATCTGAAAATAAAAAATATAAAAAGACTGGAACAAGTAATACTCTTGTTAGGGTTAGAAAATTAGGTATCCATTTATATACCATTTTAAGAATTTAACTCCACGCGTTCATTTATAGATTTAGATAAAGTTGCTTCATCAACATATTCTAATTGACCTCCTACAGGTAGTCCCCTAGCTAGGCGAGTAATTTTTATTGATTCTGAATCTAATAACTTTGAAATATAAAGAATAGTTGCATCTCCTTCTATGCTAGCATCGGTACCTATAATTAGCTCCTGAGCAGATTTTACCCTTTCTAGTAGAGAATCAATTTGTAGATCATCTGGTCCTATACCATCAAGCGGAGATAGAAGACCACCTAAGACATGATATACACCATTAAATTTAGTTTTTTCAATTAAATAAATATCTGAAGGCTGCTCACAAATACATATTATTGTATGATCTCTATTATTATCTGAACAGATTTCACAAAGTTCCGCTTCAGCAATATTATAGCAAATACTGCAAGAATTAATTTTATTTTTTACATTTAATAGAGCACTGCTAAAATCTTCAATTTCTTTTGAGCTACTATTTAAAACATGTAAACCTAATCGATGAGCTGTCTTTTTACCGATTCCAGGGAACTTTGCAAAAGATTCAATAACTTTAACTAAGGTAGGTGGTAGTCCATCCATCTACATACCTGGTATTTTCATTTTACCCATCATCCCACCAGTAATTGAATTCATTTTTTCATCTGCTGCTTTTCCTGCATTTTGGAGACCTTGATTTATTGCAGCAACAATCATATCTTCAATCATTTCTTTATCTTCAGTAAGAATTTCTGGATCGATATTAAGGGAAATTATTTCTTTTTGGCCGTTAACTAATGCTGTAACCATTCCGCCACCAGCTTGCCCTTCGATTTCAATCAAGTTTAGTTCCGATTGAGCCTTTTCCATTTGGACTTGCATTTCTTGAGCTTTTTTAATCATTTTATTCATTCCACCTTTTGGGAACATATTTTTTCTCCTATCTTATTATTTCGCCATCAAATGTTTCTAAAGCTTTTTCAAATAAAGGATGTTCAGTATTTTGAAAATCTTTATTTTCAACATTTTTTTCAGGTTTATTATTTAGTAAAAATTTTATTCTTATTTTCTGATTTAAAGTTTTATTAAGTATTGATTCTATTGCTTCAACATCCTTTTCTAATATTTTTAATTGGAATTTATGACCATCAATTAATTCAATAAATAATTGATTATCTAAAAATTTATTTAATGTTATATTTTCAAGAAAATTAGCAACTTTAGGATTATTTTTTTCTAATTCATTAATAATTTTTTCCCAATTATTTTGGATATCATTTAAAGAGCATTCTTTACTGATAGTATCTTTAACATTATTAGTTTCTTGTTTTAGAGAGCTCTCTAGATCAGAATTTATATTTAGTTTTTGTTTAGGAGGATTTTTATTTGTTTGATCTAATTCATTTATAGGTTTAGAGTTTTTCTCCTCTATTTTTTCAGGATTTGTGATGATAGTATGATTGTTTGATTGTTGATTAAATGGCTCTTCATTATTATTATCAGTTATATTAATTAATGATAGTTTAAGGAAAAGTGCTTCTAATGATATTTGAGGGTGTTGAAAGAATCTTAGTTTCGATTCGAATTGTAGTGTTAGCTCTAGAATATTTAGAAAATTTTCAGTTGAAAATTGACAGTTTGATTTGAGCCAAGCGGCTGTTTCTTGTGAAAGATTTAATTGTTGTTGAAAATTAGCTTTTTGGATCATACAGTTTCTTAAGTACGTGTTAAATCCGCTTATAAAATTTGATATAGAGTATCCATTATCAATAAGTCTTGTTAAGTTTAAAATCAGACTTTTATTATCTTTTTTCTGAATTAGTTGAATTAGTTCTAAAAATATATTTTCTTTAATAATACCTAAGACATCACGAACGGTTTCTATATCAAGAAAATTTTCTGCATAGGCTATAACTTGATCTAAAAGGCTTAGGGCATCTCTTAAACTACCTTCTGCCTTTTGTGCTATTATATAAATGCCTTCTTTATCATGTTCTATATTTTCCATTTCTAGAACTTTTGATAAATAATTAGAAATATCATTTATTGATATATGTTTAAAATCAAATTTTTGTGTTCTTGATAAAATTGTTGGAGGTATTTTATGAGCATCAGTTGTTGCCATTATAAATATTACATGAGATGGAGGCTCTTCTAAAGTTTTTAATAATGCATTAAATGCTTCTCTAGTAAGCATATGCACTTCATCAATAATATATATTCGATATTTACTATTATTAGGTGGGTATTTTACAGCTTCACGGAGATCTCTCATTTCATCAATTCCTCGATTCGAGGCCCCATCTAATTCTTGAACGTCAAGGCTACTTCCTTTTTTAATTTCAGCACAGTTTATACATTTATCACAGGGATTATTATCTACTGATTCTTTACAATTTAGAATTCTTGCAAGAATTCTTGCGGTAGTAGTTTTACCAACACCTCTAGGACCTGAAAAAATATAACCGTGGGCAACTCTATCTGAAGAGATAGCATTTTGTAGGGTTCTCGTTACATGGTGCTGTCCAACAATTTGATTAAATTGGCTAGGTCTTAATTTTAGTGATAGTACTTTATAGCTCATAATATTAAATATAATCTGTGCACCGGTAGTTGTGCTTTCTGTTTAAATAAACTATTTTATAGCCAGCTCAAATTCAGTTACTTGCGGCACATAAATATTACTTCTACCGCTGCTTCTTTCCAGATCTGACGGGGTTAAAAATAAATTTATTGCGCAAGGTTGAACATATCAACACCGCTTGTAAATTAGTTTAAATTCAGCAAAACCCTCCCACCGGCATTCAATCCTGCATAAAGCGGATTTCAGGCTACAGGGAACCGCTATCTCCCCATCTAGCACAGATCTAAATTTTCTCATTATTTAAAAGAGGTTAAATTTACATTAAATAAGAAAATTAATATAATTAATTATTGGGAGCCTATTTGAGATAATTCAATATCAAAATTAGGTAGAGTGAAAATTTCACCGTGATTATTATGATTTGAACCATCTTCAATTATTGAATTAGTATTATTTTTATTTAACCTCCAAAGTCCTATAATAAAATTAGATTTTAAGAAATCGGAGTCTGATGTGTAGTCATAAGTGTCATCATCATACATCTCTCTATAGTATTCACCTAGTTTATTGGGGTTGCTATAATGAAATTTAATTGATGCATCATCCAATAATATATTCCACAATCTGATTTCATCGATATAGCCGTACCAAAAATTTTCTAAGATACTCCTTTCTTCATTTGCAAGTGCGCCAACAATTAAATTGCAACCTCGCACATCAATACTATTCAAGGTATATACTTTAGTATCATCAATAAAGATGGATGTAGATGTATTATCTGAAAATAATATAGATATTAAATTAAAATCATTAGATTTTGACCAATCAATATTTAATTCAGGTAGTTTTACAATTTGTGAGTTTATATTTAATATAATACTATTATTGATATTGGGATCTCTGTATAACGCTAGTTTTGTTTCATTATTGTCTGTTATAGAAAATAAGGCTGGAGCTTCACTTCCATTAATTTCACCACCTGAAACCCAAAATTGCATTGAAAAATTGTAATCTTCAATTATCATATCTTCTATTTTTGGAAATTCAATCCAGCTTCCACCTTTAAAAAGAAAACTGTTATATTCTTTTTCATCTATAAATAAGTTGGTACAAGCGAATGAAAATAAAAATATTATATATATAAATTTCATGGATTAGACCATTTTTCTATATAATCACTAAATTTTCTATTACCATTAATATCTACAACTGCAATAGAGTAGAACCAAGTGGTTCCATTACCTACATTTCTGTCCATAAAATAGTCAAGGGTTGAATTAACTCTATTAAGAATGATTGTAATTAAATGTCTATCAGTACCATTCTTATCTCTAGATCTCCATATTTCATAATGATTTACATTTAAATTTGTAGAGGGTTCCCAATTTATAATTATATATCCATCATAAGCGGTATTATCTGTATTTTGTAATTGTATTTTAGATGGAGAATTGAAATTAGTATAGTAATATATATAACTATTCCTATAAGAATTTTTAGAAACTACTTGAACTCTATAATAATTTTTTTTCATGTTTTGTTCTTCTATTACATCTATTGTGGAATCAATATAAGTACTATCAGTTTTTGATATGATTTGAGCAATATTACAATCGCAATCCTCAGTATTAATTAATAATGAAGGGTCATCAGATCTGTATATAATATATTTTTCGAAATTATCATCAGATTCCACTGTAGGTGTCCAGCTTAATAGTCTATGATAGTGGATATATTCTTTATCAATAAAATCTTCACCTGGATCCCAAGTATTATTCGAATCTAGATCTGTCCATATTTCGCCTTCATCATAAACTAGATTGCCTCTTAGCTCCTCATTAATTTCAAAACTAAAATTAGTTACAGGATGTACTGCTCTAGTAAAAATTTGAATTGAATCTTTTGAAAGATTATTTTCATATGTTTCTAAATCCAAATTTATAGTGTAAAACTGACCTGCATTTAAATTAATTATAGAGTGCGGAGGAGTTATATTTTGATTATCAATTGCTGTTGAAATATAGTCAGCAGGATTCCAATTAATTGTTACTGACTCAAGATTTTGACCAGAGTCTAGGCTACGAAGATTTAAGCTATTGCCATTGGTTCTATTTTCGCTAGTTGTGTTAGTTAATATTAATTTTTCTTCAGTAGTACAAGAAGTACTGATAATTAAAATAAATATATAAATATAAAAATTATATTTTAATAGAATATTTTGATGATAGATTATTTTTTTTGATTTGAAGTTCATCTATTTTTTTCATTAGTGGTATAGTATCTTCACCTAGATTTTCAATGTTTTTTAGATCTGTCATTAATTTATGTATTTGTTGATCTATCCAGTTTTTTTCTAATCGAGATATACAATCATATGCTGATTTAATAGTTAGCTCCAATTTTTCTAGATCAAAAATTACATTTGCAAGCTGGTTTCTGTAGTCTTTTTTTTCTAATTCATCCATTATCAATCCTGCTGAAACTGGATTGCTAGAATTTAAATGAATATAAATTTTTTCATATACTATTAATGAAAAATTTGTACTTATCCAATCTAAATTAACATTTTCAAATAAAAATTTTCTTATATTAGCATCTTTAGAAAAACATAAACGTATTAAATCATTTTCTAATAATTGTTTTTTATTATGGATTTGTTGATTTGTATTTTTGCTTTTATTAAATTGTTTTCTTCTTTTTTGTTTTTCAAGAGCATTATTTATCGATTGGAAGATGCTGCCTGCAGTTACACCAACAATTTCACTTAACTCTCGACCTTGTAATTCACGATTAACAGGATCATTTATCTGAGTTATTTCAGCTAATACTTCATTTACAAATGATGCTTTACCAGAAGCGGAAGATAAATTTCCATTATAATTTTTATAATGGAAAGGAAGTAGTTTTATTCCATTTTGAATAGCTTGCAGAAATGGTTCAGGACCTTGATTTTTAACCCAATCATCAGGATCTAATCCATCAGGAATTTGTATAACAACAGGTGATAATCCTGCTCGTATGAGAACATATCCTGCACGAATTGCTGCAGACTTACCTGCAGAATCACCATCGTATGCTAGATAAACTTGTTCACAAAAGCGTTTTATTTGCAGTGCATGCTGATCTGTAAAAGCCGTTCCAGAAATAGCAACAATATTCTTTATACCTGCTTGATACAGTTGTAAAAAATCTAAATAGCCTTCAACAACTATAACAGATTTTTGATTTCGTATATTTTGTTTGGTTTCGTGTAGGCCATATAAAATTTTACTTTTATTATATATTGGTGTTTCTGGCGAATTAATGTATTTAGCGGGATCATCAGATTTAAATACCCTACCAGCAAAAGCGGTTATTTTACCGGCTGAATTAAAAATGCTAAACATAATACGTCCTCTAAAACGATCCATATATCCAGTTTTAGTATCAATAAAAAGTCCTGAACTTCTCATTGCATCACTTCGCATTTCATTATTTCTAAGTTTGGATAATAGAGCATTTTTTTTATTTAGGCTAAAACCTATTTTAAACTTTTTAATTATTGTGTTAGAAAGTCCACGAGATTGTAAGTGTGATAATACCTCTAATCCTTCTTCTGTTTTAAGATTATCTAGAAAAATATTTGCAGCATCATCATGTATTGAAAATAAATTAGAAGTTATATCATTATTTTTGTTACTATTATCAATATCAAGTTGAATTCCATATTGATCTGCTAGATGTTTCAGAGCATTAAGAAATTCTAAGCCTTCTATCTCCATGATAAAATTGATAACACCTCCACCAACATTACATCCAAAACATTTATAGATTTGTTTTTCAGCATTAACAGAAAACGAAGCTGTTTTTTCTCCGTGGAAGGGGCAAAGCCCAAAATGGTTTCGTCCTCTTTTTTTTAGTTCAATATATCCAGAAATAACTTCAACTATATCAGCAGTGCTTCGAATTTGCTCTATAGTTTGTTCAGATATTCTAGACATTAAATATCTTAACTTTATTTTTTAGTAAATACAATATGGGATTCTAACAAACCCCAATCAGTATAAGTTTTGACCACCATGCGGCCATCTGTTGACCAATAAAATAAGTCTTTTTCACCCTTTCGACCTGAAGCAAAAGAGATAGGTCTATCAAAATCTTTAGGCAATTCTAATTCTAGAGCAGAACCTGTTATTCTAGAAATTGCTCTAGATTGACAAGAAGAAAATAAAAAAATACTAATTAGAATTATTAATATATAAATGTTTTTTTTCATTATGATTATTCCTATTTATATTATGTTAAAAAAAATTAATTGCCTGTTGAGTCGCTTGGAACATCATCATTATTACAATCTATACAAGGATTTGTAAACACATTTAAGTTATGTATATGTTTAGATGAAAATCCATATTCATCAGTTAGTTTTATAATTAATTTATGATTACCTTTATCGACCTCTCTTGGTGTCCATTTAAAAAGATGCGCATATTCTGATAGATTATAATAATTAAATGAAGCAGAATCAATTTTTATCGATTCAGACTTGCTTAATTTATTTCCATATAAATCTTCTGCTGTTAGTAAAACAGAATATTCTAAATTAATAAAAGCTTCACTCGGAAGTTTAGAAGTTAAAATAGGAGGCCTGTAAACAAAAATTGTAAACAACATTTCAGTACCAATATTATCATGGCCATCTTTAACTGATAAAATTAATTTATGAGGTCCAAGATCAGATTTTTGTGGAAGCCAGTTAATTTTTCCATCATTTAATTGTAAATTTAAACCTTTAGGTGAATTTTTAAAATGGAATGTTAAAGTATCATTAATATTAGGATCATAAGCTTCAATTTGCATTCTCAATGTATCACCCAAAGCAATTGAAATACTATCAGGTGAAGAAATTATTGGCATAGCATTTATAAATACAGGAAATACTTGTATTGCGTCATTAGCTCCATCACTTGCAGATATTGCTACCATATATTCCCCTAGCGGATTATCATTAGTATCCCAAAACAGAGTACTATTTTCATTAATTTTCATACTATCAGGACCTTGGGCTAAAGAAAAAGTAATTTGGTTTTTTAATAAAGAATCGTAAGGGCTCATAATGTTTGCATCTTTTGCAGATAATTGATAAGTATATTTTTCATTTTTTAAAACAGATGTAACTGGTTGACTAGTAAATTCAGGTGGATCATTTACATAAATAGAACCTTCCCAATTTACAGAATCAATACCATCAGATAATTGAACGGTATATAGATGATGGCCCAGACTCGCACTTTTCCAAGTTAGTAGACCGTTAGAATCTAATGACATTGAACTTGGTCCATTATAAAGCTTCCAAGATAAGAATGATATACTATTTAGATCAAATCCCTTGAGAGGGAACCTTAGAGAATCATTTAATGGCATAACAAAAATTTTGCTTGGTCTTGATGATATAACTGGAGGAGCATTAACAAAAATATTATAAGTTATTGTAGAGGCAGCTATTCCATCAGAAACTTCAATTTTAAATTTATAATCATCTACTTGAGTTGATAATGGAACCCAGTAGATTGTTCCGCTAGTATCAATTCTCATGTTTTTAGGAGCATTAATTAATTGAAAGCTATAATTTTTACTTTGTGGTTTTTGTTTAATTTTGATGGTTGTATTAAACATTTTATTTATAGTTGCGTTATAAGAAGTTATGTTTTGGCTTAAATCAATTTTAGGATGTAAGTTGATTACAAATGTAGTTGTATCAGAAGTATAACCATCAGAGGCAAATAGACTAAAATCATAGTATCCTGGTTTATTATTTGGTAACCATGAAAATAGAGCTTGGTGATTTACTAGTTCTTTATATGATATTTCGGTGATTTCAGGGGATAAGTCAGTAGTATCATTATTAATAGTATTTATTTTAATAGAATCAATTTTATTAACAACATTTAAACTTTTAGAATCAATTATAATATTTTCTATACTACTATCAATTAATGCTTCTTGTTTTATTTTATTTTCTAAAATATTAGAACTGTCAGAGTCTAGGTAGTTATCAGTTATATTTAAAGAATCTATAGGTATCCATATATTTTTCCCATCTTTTAAAACTTTTTTATGAGTTTTTAATTTTTCACGATACTCTTCTTCTTTGGTTCTAAATTCTTTAACGGATGACTCTTGTTTCTTCTTTTTGAAAGGATCAGTTTCAGAGTTTATTTTATTTTCTACAAAGCTCTCAAAATCTGTTTGAATTGAATCAATGTAAGTACTTTCTTGTTTAATAGATATTAGACTATCAGTTATAGATTGTTGTTGTATAGTTATGGTGTCATTTTTAGATATAAGTAAACTATCATTTATTGTTATTAGGGCATCTTTTTGATTAATTGAGTCAATGATGATAGTAATTGGAACTAATTCAATTTCAGGCTTTATTAAATTAAAGCTTGCATTTTGTGATTCTCCAATTAGTTTTAAAAATAGATTTGCGTCAGCATTTTTATCTGTAATAGGTACTTTCCATTCAAATTTTGAACCGTTCACAACAGTTATACTATCTTTTGGAATATCAATTAAAGTTGGACTATTTACATATAGTAAAAATGAATATTTTTTTTCAACTATGGTATCATTTTTGCTAACAAACATTTTTCCATCATCTAAATTAATTTTTAGAGGACCACTGTCACGTAAATTTAATGTATAGTTAAGTTCATGATAGCCCAATTGAGTAGATTTTGGCATCCAGTTTAGATGCAATTTTGTCAAATCAAAGCTCATATTTTCAGGAATTTTATCACTATTAAAATTCCTAAACACCATATTAGTATCCCATGCTATTGAATGATTAAAATTATCACCTAGGTTAATAGAATAATCTGGTTTTTGATTATAGATTAATTGATTAGGTAAAGGGTTTTCATTAAATAACTCTACATTTAATGGAGTAATTTCTAATTCTGAATTAATCCCATTCTTGAATGATAAAATTTTATTTGAAGAAATAATAAACGAAATTTGATCTTTGTCATCTACATTCAAATTTGTCTTATTGTATTCATTGGATAAAATATTTTTTGATAAAGGATCGATACTGTAATTATTAATATCACCTGATTTATCAATAGAGGTTAAGTAAATAAATCCATTTTCAGGATTGAGAATAATTTTGGCTATATTATTTTCTGATAAAAATAGAGGCTCATTGCCCCAAATACTGGTTAAGATTTGATTATTTCTATCAATCATTACAAGATCATCCAAGCCATCGAAATTTATATCAACGCTGTTTTTATAAATAGATTTGATTCTTGGAAAATCAGATAAAGGCTCTTTTTGCTCAATACCATTATAATAAATAAAATATCCGCTAGGTTTAAAACCTTTATCTAATATAAATATATCTTTACCGCCGTCTCCATCAAAATCTCCTAAGGATATATCAATTGTAGACATTGTACTATTTAAAAAATTATTGGCTAAAGATTCTATTTCAATAATTTCATTCTTTATAAAAGCACACATTGAAACTTTTCGATTAGGGCTTCCTTGAGTTATTATAAATAGAGATTCTTTATTATTATCAGAATTCATTAAGTATATATTTTGCGGATTATTAAAATCTGATTTATTTTTTATTTTTGTAATTATGGGTTCATTATTAGTAAAAGTATTTTCTTCATAATTAAATATATAAAAAATATTATCATTTTCATCTTGATAAGCAATTACAATCAGTTCTTTAGATCCATTATTATCAAAGTCACTTATAATAGCATCAATAAAATATCCTTCAATATTTTTGGGCATCGAATATTCCCACAATATTATAATACTATCTGATAGTTCGGTATGGTAAATTGTTCTTGGTATATTAGAGCTATTAAAGGATATAAAATCGGGCTTATCATTTTTATTAATATCTTGACAATCTATTTTAGGAATTATAGGGGAGCTCAATTGCACTAAATTGGCATTTAGCCATGTGAATGTAAGAATGAAGAAAATTATTTTTTCTTTAAATATCATTGTGTTTTCATTGATGGAATATTATCAATAAATTTAATAGGATTAATTAGTTTATACAAGCCTAACAACAAGATTAAGATTAATAAATAGGATAATATATTTATGATTAAATATTTAATGATTAATTTTTTATTATGTAATTTAATTATTGCTGAAACAACTGTTAAAATATATAGCAATGGTTATGCATTAGTTAAACAAGAAAGAAAAAAGAAATTTTCATCTATTGGAAAGCAAACTTTTCAAATTTCTAACTTGCCTATTTCCGCCATTCCATCATCAATAAATATACTATCAGATGATATTAGTCCAATTCTTAAACAGTATTTTTATGAACCTACAAGTACTAAAAAGTTATTAGACTCTAATATTGGCAATGAAATTGAATTAGTAGCATATGGAGAAAGTGGTAATATTACTTTTTCAACACTTGGGAAACTTATTTCTAATAATATCAGTCCAATATTTGAAATAGATAACAAAATTGTTATAGATCCTCCATATAAGTATAGATTTAAGAATATTCCTTCTAATATATTAGATTCTCCATATATAGATTTTACTTTTAAAAATTTTAATAAAAATATAAAATATGATTTAAGTTATATAATTACTAATATTCATTGGGATTCTGAATTTAATTTATTTATAAATAAAGAAGGTGAAGCCGAGGTTGAAGGGTGGTATTATATACAAAATGATAATAAAATAGTATATAAAAATTCAGACGTATTCTTGGTTTCTGGTATAATCAATTTTGATCAAAAAGATAATAGAGTTTATAGTAATCGTCGATTACCTAAAATGGGAGCCACTTTTCCATCTTCTTCAAAAAATATTTTAATGGCTAGTGAAACTGAAGATTATACAATTTACTCTATTCCAGAAAAAATTGATTTAGACTCAAATTCAGCTATCAGATATAATTTTATATCAAAAAAAAATATTTCTTATAATACGGTATATTATATTAAACATTCAATATTTAGATCGCGTTCTATGGATGATGAAATAGATATTCCAGTTAATATAAGATATGATTTTATTGCTAATAAGATTGCAGATTTCCAATTGCCTAAGGCAACGTATAATTTATATGAAAAACAAGATAATGAGATTTTTTTTGTAGGATCAAGTAAATTCGATATCGTATCTGAAGAAGATAAAATCAAACTAACTACTGGGAAAACTAATGATGTACTATGTAATTTTATTATTGAAGAAGCTAATCTCGGGGAAAAGCAAATTATTTTAAATGCCTCATTTAAAAATAGAAAAAATAAGGCTGTATCAATTGAATGGATTCAAGAGACTCCTGAACCTAGGAGTGATCAAGTTGCTTGGGAAATTATAGATTCTAATTTAAGTTTTACGAAATTAGATTATAATTCTAACTTATTTCAATTTAAAATCCCAGCAAATTCACAAAAACAGGCTCGTGTTACGATTTCTGCCGATCGATAAATAGGAGGTATTTTAATTAATAAATATAAACATATAATTTGGGATTGGAATGGAACGTTGATTGATGATGGATGGTTATTTGTTAAAATTATGAACAAGATGCTTTTTAAGAATCATTTAGCACCAATTTCAATTAGTCAATATAGAGATTTATTTTCTTTTCCAGTAAAAACATATTACGAAAAATTAGGTTTTAATTTTGAAAATCAATCGTTTGAAGAGGCTGGGAATGAGTTTATAGATGAATATAAAGAACATCGTTATGATGCAGAATTATATTCTGAAACAGAATTATTATTAAAAATTCTTACAGAAAAAGGTATTACTAATTCTATACTTTCAGCACAACATCAAGCGTTCTTAAATGATCTAACATGTCACTATAATATTGATAAATATTTTTTAAATATAGTTGGTTTAGATAATCATTATGCTCATAGTAAAGTTAATAATGGAATAGAATTAATAAAAAAAATAGATATAGATATCAATAAAATATTAATGGTTGGTGATACAGATCATGATTTTGAAGTATCACAAGCGCTTGGGATTGATTGTATATTAATATCTCATGGTCATAATTCTATACTAAGATTAAAGCAAACAAATGCACACATCGTAGATAATTTATCAAAATTAGCATACTTTTTAGAGATTGATTTATTATAAAGAATTATTTAGTCTAAATTGGGAACTCTAATAAATTATAAGCATATGATTTATAGAAATATGAAAACATTAACTTTATTATTAACTATATGTTTAGTTTTTAATCAGGATAATAGCGATCTAGATTTGCTAAGAAAAAATGCTGAAAGCTATTATAATGTACGAGACTATAGTAACGCAATTATTTTATTTGAAGATTTATTAGCTAAGCAGGAGGCTCTAATGCATAATTATGATCCTCAAATAGCAGAAACCTTAAATAAACTAGGTGAAATGTATTCTATTTTTGGGAATCAAGATATTGCAGATTATTATTATGATCAAGCTATCCTTATTCTTGAAAATTCTCTAAAATTAGAACAAAAACAATCAGAAACTTTATTAAAGGATCTGTTAAAGATATATACATTAAAAAATGATTTTAATAAAATAAGCATTATTGAAAATAAATTATTTGATATTGCATCATTGTTTCAATTTAATAATATAGATAGCCTTAATATGTTTGATCTAGATGATTCAACATATTACAAAGAAGATTTAGCTTTTGATAGCATGAATAAGGGGCTGTCATATTTAGAGAATGGTTTATATACAGAAGCCGCTTTAGAATTTAATTCAGCTTTTAATTTTAATAGTAAAAATATAGATTTACAATTTTTATCTGATTTTTTTCCCAAAGATTCTTTAATTGATATACAAATGTCTAAAGCATTTAAATTTCAATTAGATATCAATACAACAAACTCTTCATATTTCTTTTTAGCTTTATTTGCCTCATCTGGTTTAGAGGCTTATGAATATATTGAAAAATTTATTAGTATAGATCCAAGTGATGTTAGGGGACAATTATTTTTATCTAATTTATTATTTGAGGATGAAAAATGGTTTGATGCACTATATCAGTTTCAAAAAGTTTTATGGATAGATCAAACTAATATTGATGCTCAAATTGGATTAGGAATCTGTCTTTATAATCAAAATGAATTTAATGATGCAATTTCAGTATTTAAAAAAGTAATAGAATTTGATAACTATAATCATATTGCTTATTATTATTTGGGAATAGCATTATTAAACAATGAAGATTTTAGCAAATCAATAGAATACTTAACACAAGCTCTTCTTTTAGATCCAGAAAATATTGAAGCATATTTTAATTTAGGTCGTTCATATTTTGAATCTGGAAAGTTTATTCAAGCTAAAGAAGCTTTTAATAGAACGGTCAATCTTAGTCCTCAATATGGTCCCGCTTTTTATCATCTTGGTTTAATTTATGAAAATATTATGGATGTTGATAATGCGATAGATGCTTACTCAAATGCATGGGAATATTCACCTGAAATTGAAGATGTTCAATACAAATTGGGTATGCTTTTATATAGAACTGGAGAATTGAAGCAGGCTATGGAACCTTTACGTCAATTCATTATAAATCAACCAGATAGCATTAATGTGTTAAAAGCAATGGGAGACATTTTTATTTCGGAGAGTCGTTTTCCTGAAGCAATTGATACTTATAATAGGCTTAGAAATATTTATCCAGAAGATTTAGAAATTAATTTAGCTTTGGCTGAATCGTATTATCAATTAGAATATTATGAAGAAGCAGTAAATGTATATACTGATATATTGCTGTTTGATGATGAAAATTATGAAATAATGAATAAAATGGGTATGATTTATAATGAGATGGGACGCTTTAATGAAGCTGAAAAAATTTATTCGGAGGTAATTAATTGTACTGTACCTGATACGCATATGTATTATAAACTCGCGATTACCTTTGGTAATCAAGGTAAATTCATGTCAGCTATTTTAGCTTTTCAAGAGGCAATAAATTTGGAGCCTTCTGATATGAAAATTAAATATCAATTAGCTGTAGCTCATATGGAAATAGGTGATTTTAATAATGCTGCAGAATATTTTGAAGATTATGTATATGATTATAAAAATGATGGCATTGGTTTTTATTTATTAGGCAAATGTTATTTTGAATCAGGAGATTATCCTGCAGCTTTATTAGCTTTAAAAAAATCAAATGAGTTATCAAAAGGTGATCATAAAACTTTATATTATATAGGAAGAAGTTTAGCTAGTTTAGGTGAAGATTTAGATGCAGCTAGAACATATAGAGAAGCTTTAAAGATAGATCCTGAAGATCCTCAGATATATGCTGCTTTAGGAAAATCATATTATAAGTTAAATAAAAATAAAAAAGTTAAAGAAACTTTAGATATACTAAATATGCTGGATAGATCTTTATATCAAAAACTAAATTCTGAAATTGGGATGCGTTGAATTGATAGACTTAATTATTTAGAATAGTGTTAACTAATAATACTACATCAAGTACATTCAGAATATCATCTTGATTCATATCTCCTTCACAAATATCTTCACAATTATTACTCAAAACACAATTAACTAATGAAACGACATCAAGTATATTATTAATTGAATCATTGTTTATATCTCCAGTTCCACAATCTGGATTGCTTGTGCTGGTAATAGGAAACACAACAAAATCTATCCACGCGGAATCATATCCACTTGTTACGCCACCATCTTTTATAAATAGCCATTCAATTGTATGGTTTCCTGTTGTAATAGGAAAATTTTCTAATGACCAATTAATTTCTCCTGCCCATTTATCTACTTCTATTCCATCTATTAAAAAAGATAGGTAGTCATAATAATTACCACTAATTGAGCCAGTTGATTCACAAGAAACTTTTTTATAGAATGATATTTCGCTATCTTCTAGTACTTCTAAATCAATTTTAAGTGAACTTTCTTCATTTGCATTGATATTACCAGATTTTGCACTATATTGACCTTGAAAAGCTTCAGAATTAGTTATAGTCCAATCAGCATTACCTGAAAAATACCAGTCAAAATTTATAAATGATCCTTCATCAAAATCTTCTATATCAGCTTCAGCAAGCCAAGGATCTATACTAAGTTGAAAATTTTGCTCTATGTATCCAATATCAGGAACTATAACCATTTCAGTTTGAGATAAATATCCAAAAGATGAGGCTGTAATCATATATGTACCAGGCTTTAATAAACGATAATAATCACCATTTTCAGAATCAGAAAGAATTGTTTTATCAATACCTTGAATATCAATATTAGCATTTAATGGTGCAAAATTTATAGAGTCAGTTATAATTCCTCGTATTCCATCATGAACTTCTTCAATATATGTTAACATAGGTTCACGGTGATCTTCCCATAATCCAGCTAATTGATTTGAATTAGGCCATTTAACTTCATTTTGTTCTAAGGTAATTTCGAAGTTATTTTGCCAAACATAATTCCAATCTTGCATACCACCATATACTGCATACCATTGAGCTCCATTAGTAATCCCATTTGAAAAACCACCTGCTTGCATATTTGGATGCTCATTTGCATATGCTAGTGATATATGAATAAATAATTCATCATCAGGACAAGCGGAATAGATTCCTGTAGAAGGTCCATCAAATGGATAATTAACAACAAGAGCCCCTGTGTGCATATTTGCTGATAGAACAAAATTATGGTCAGATGACCAATCCATAACTGCTCTCGTCTCAGGTTCTCTTCCTAAACTTGAGTTATTTGGATCATTAAACTGATCAGGAAAATCCCTATTTAAATCAGTTCCATTGGCATTATATCGTTGTCCTAATTCAAAACCATCAGGGTTCATAGAGGGCATAATATAGATAGCAGTATTATTGATTAGATTCGTTGCTCTTGGATTTGTACCATATTCTTGAACTAGCCATTCAATTAGATATAGTGAAAGTTCTCTTCCTACAGTCTCATCTCCATGCATATTAGCAATATATTTAAATTCGGGTTCAACTTCATTTATTCCAGGATTATCAGTAATTTCCATTACCCATAATTCACGTCCTTGAACAGATTGACCTATACTTTCTAATCGAGTAATATCAGGGTTTTGATTTGCAATATTTTGTAAAAAATTAGTCAATTCAATGTAGTTATGGTAATCTTCCATAGGGTTTCTAGAATAATTTGAACTATTTTTAAGTTCATTAAAGTATATTTTTGATTGATTTGGTATATGCTTAATTTGAAAATTAAGATTTGCAATTAAATTAAATTCTAAATCAGAAACAAAAGCATGAACTATTGAACTAGTTCGATAATGATCTAAATCAATTCCAATATCAACTAGCTGTTGTAAATCCTCTATAGAAGAATATTTAATTTCTACAGTAAATTTTTCTTCTATAGAAAAACTAAATGTTAACAGGATAAGGTATACTATAAGAGTTTTCATTTTATTCATAATAATACTTTGGTCATAACATAAAATTTATTATGAAATAAATCAATTTCATTAATGTAATAATTTGTATCAATTAGACTTAATTTATGGATATGGATAGTAAATCAAAAACATATAAAATAAATGGAATGCATTGCGCTAGTTGTGTGAGTTCAGTTGAAAATATTATCAACAAAATTGATGGAGTCAATTCTGCTATCGTGAATTTAACTTTAGAAACAGTTAATATAAATTTTGATAAAGAAATATCATTAAATAAAGTAAAAGATAGTTTACTTTCAAGTGGCTTTCAATTAATTGATGACTTAAAGGAAAAAACTAATACAAAAGATGAATATATAACAAAAAATCATAAATTGTTATCAATAAGTATTTTAGGTTCTTTACTATTTATATATTCAATGGGAAGCATGTTGTATGAGTTAGAATCTAGATGGTATTCAGTTTTGATACAGTTTTTTTTAACTTCACCAATCATATATTTATGTAAAACTATTTATGTAAATGGTTTTCAAAGTTTTAAAAATAGAAAACCGAATATGAATAGTCTTGTTGCGATAGGTACCTTGTCAGCTTATATATATTCAATTATATCTTCTATTAATATTATTTTTAAATTTGAAAATAACGCATTTGATAAAATTTATTTTGAGAGTGCGGGAATAATTTTATTATTTATTAGTATTGGTAGATTTATAGAATTAAAGTCAAAGAAGCAAGCTAATAGCGATATTTTCAAACTTTTAGATGGTATACCGCAAACAGGTTTTGTAAAAAAAGGTGAAGAATGGGAAGAATTATTAATTAATAATATTAATAAGGGTGATATAGTGATGATCAAGCCTGGAGGGAAGGTTCCTGTTGATGGGGTTGTAATTAAAGGTGAATCTTATATTAATGAATCTTTAATAACAGGCGAGTCAAAGCCTATAAAAAAGAAAATTGGAGATAATTTAATTGGGTCTAGTATAAATAGTGCTGGTATATTAATTATGAAAGCAGATAAGGTAGGAGATGAGACTATTTTATCTAAAATTATTCAAATGGTAGAAAATGCTCAAGCTAGCAAAGCACCAATACAAACTATAGCAGATAATATTGCTTCAATATTTGTTCCTATTGTATTACTATTAGCTATAAGCTCTTTTATATTTTGGATTATAAAAGGTTATTCATTAATATTTTCCTTTAATATATTTATTTCAATTCTTATAATTGCTTGTCCATGTGCTTTAGGTTTAGCTACTCCTACAGCAATAGTTGTAGGTAGCGGGATTGGTGCTAATCTGGGAATCCACTTTAAATCATCAGAGTCGTTACAAACTTTAAGTGATATTTCAGCTGTATTTTTTGATAAAACTGGTACCTTAACTATTGGAAAACCTCAAGTTTTAGGTATACAATCTAAATTAACAGAAAATGATTTTATTCAATTATTAGCATCTTTAGAAAATGAATCTGAGCATATTATAGCCTATGCGATTATGGATATCGCAAAAAATAAGAATATTAAGATTATTAATTGTAATAACATTAAAATTACTCCAGGGAGAGGAATAGAGGGAACAGTTAATGGTAAGAATATTAAGGCTGGAAATTTAGTATGGTTAAATTTATCTGATGGTTCTATTCCTTCTAATTATAAAGAAACTATTTTACAATGGGATCAAAAAGGGTATTCAGTTGTGTATGTTTCTCAAGAAAATCAATTTATAGGGATAGTTGCAATTAGTGATCCTATACGAGATGATGCTAAGTTTGTAATTAGAAATTTGATTAAAAATAAAATTGCAGTTAATATACTAACGGGTGATAGATATAATACAGCTAAGTACATTGCCAAAGAATTACAAATTAAAAATTATAATGCCGAGTTATTACCAGCTGAAAAAGTAAAAAAAATTAAAATGGCTCAAGATCAAGGCAATAAAATATTGATGGTAGGAGATGGTATTAATGATGCTCCTGCATTGGCTGAAGCTGATATTGGAATTTCTATTGGATCAGGTACAGATATTGCTATAGAAAGTTCTGATATTGTAATTGTTCAAAATAAATTAACTTCTATTTTAAATGCAATAACATTAAGTAAATGTGTTGTAAAAAAAATAAAGCAGAATTTATTTTGGGCCTTTTTATATAATATCATAGGTATACCCATTGCAATGGGAATATTATATCCATTTTTTGGCTATTTATTAAACCCTGTTATCGCAGGTGGAGCCATGGCCCTTTCATCAATAAGTGTTCTTCTAAATACATTATTATTAAGAAAAAATATAAGATTTAGTTAATTTAATAATATACAATTAACTTTTTCATCTGTTTTAAATGAATGAAATGTATTCTATGTATAAAATAAAACTCTGGATAACTAATCAAGTACTGATTAATTCAAAGCAATTAGTAATTATTCCATTTATAATTACGTTAATATTTGGATTTGGACTAAGATTTATTTTTTTTGATGATAACATAATGAATATGTTACCTGAATCTATCGAATCTAGACAAGTTTGGGAGGAAATTATTGATGAATTTAAATATTCTGATTTTATTTTTGTTGCATTCGGTAAAAGTAATCAGAATATAATGACCAAAGACAATTTAAGTATACTTTGGGATATTTCTAAAAAAATTGAAAATATAAAACAGGTAGATGAAGTTATATCTATTGCAACTATTAGTAGAATGGATAGTAATGATGGATTTCTTGAGATTAATGATTTAATGCCTCAAGCTGATTTAACTAAAGAAGAAGAAGTTTCAATAATAAATTATTTAGATAAAAATATTGATATTAGCTATCAGGTGAAAAGTAAGAATAGTGATTATTTAAATATCATTATTAGGCCTAAAAATGAGAAAAATTTTTCTCAATTAGTTTCAGATATAAGAGATGTGACAAGACCATATGAAGATGAAGATAAATTTGAATTTTATTTTGGTGGGCAGCCTTATATTGCAGGTAAAGTTCCTACATTAATTCAAAATGATACAAGAAAATTAATGTTAATAGGTCTCGTTATTATGTCAATTATTTTATTGATTAATCTTAGAAGTTTTCAAGCAGTAGGTATGATTTTATTACTTATAATAATGTCTATGGTTTCAATGCTAGGAGCTTTGGGTTGGATATATTATTTTACAGGATCAGCTCGATTCTATTTTTCATTTATTAATAGTTCGATGCCTATTGTTCTTTTAACGATTGCTAATTCGGATGGTGTACATATTTTATCTAGATTTTTTAGAGAAGCCCGTAAGAATAAAAGTATAGATAAGGCTATTAATACGACTTTAGGTAAGCTTCTATTACCAATATTATTAACTTCTCTTACTACTTCTGCAGCATTCTTTACTATGACTACATCCCCCATTCCTTCTATGACAGGATATGGAATCGCGCTTGGAAGTGGAATTTTATGGGCATGGATTTTATCTTCAACTTTTTTACCTGCTCTAATAAAAATAAAAAAGTGGAATTTTGCTTCTTCTGCTTTATCAAAATCTAGTTTTCTAGAAAAAGTTATTCATATTTTTAGTTTAAATATTATAAGATATCCAAAAATGCTTTTATTTGGAGGATTATTGATTGTATTAATTTCATCATTTGGTATACACAAAATAAATGTAGAAGTTAATATGATAAATCTTTTTAAACCGGGTCATATTATTAGAGAATCAACCTTGTTTCTTGATAATAAAATGGCAGGATCTATGAATTTGATGATGAAAATTGAAGGAGATGTGAAAAATCCTCATATTCTTAAAGATATGGAAAAAATTCAAGATTATTTAATTACACTTCCTGCTGTTAATACTAGCGTGTCAATAGTTAGTATAATTAAGAAGATGCATCAAACTATAATGGATAATAATTTGAATTATAATATAATTCCTGATAGCAAACAAAAAATTAATAATTTATTTACTATGTATTCAATGTCAGGAGATCTTAGTGAATTAGAATCATTAGTTAATTACGAATATGATACTGGGCTAATTACTACAATGATGAACACGGTTTCTACAAAAGATGTAGTGAATTTGTATTCTGATATACAGGGTTTTATCAATAATAATATTTCAAATTTGAATATAGAAGTTTCTGGGTTAATGATATTTTTAGTAGATTTTGTTTCGTTAGTTGTAAAATCTTCAATATTTAGTATACTTGTATCGGTTATTATTATTTTGTTTATTACATGGATATTTTTTAGATCGCTTAAATATGGTTTATTATCAGTTGTTCCTTTAATATCTGCTATAATTATGAATTTTGGACTGATGGGTTGGTTTGGTATAGACTTAACACATTTTACGGCGTTGCTTACCTCAGTTATTATTGGAGTTGGAGTAGACTTTGCAATACATTATATATCAGAATTTAATAATTATGCTAAAGAAGGAAAAGATATTAATAATATTAGTAGAGAAGTAGTAGATAGCGTAGGTTATCCAATTCTTTTAGATGTTTTTTCAAATATGGGATTTGCAGCATTAATATTTTCCTCTCTTATTCCTTTAATACAGATGGGTGGATTAATGATATTTGCTATGATTTCAACTTCATTAGGAACACTTACTATTTTAGCAGCTTTAATGGAAATTAATAAATATAATTTATGTAAAAGAGAGGAAGTAGTATGAAGGTAATGATAACATTAATTTATTTAAGTTATCTTTTTGCTTTAACTGGTGAAGAATTAATCGATAAAATTGATCATAAAAAGAAACCAGTTGATACGAAGTTTGATATAGTAATGACCTTGACCAATAAAAATGGAAAGATAAGAGAATCTGTTTTAAGATCTTTTTCTAAAAATGATGGTAGTAAGCAAATAATGTGGTTTCTTAAGCCTGCTTCTGATAAAGGAATTTCTTTTTTAAAAATTGAATATGATGATAAGCCTGATCAAATGAAATTATGGTTACCAGCATTTAAAAAAATTAAAAGGATTTCATCAGGTAAACGATCAGATAGTTTCATGGGATCCGATATGAGCTATGAAGATATGTCAAGTAGGCAAAAAAATGAGTTTGATTTTAAAATTATTGGCAAAGAAGTTTATAAAAATATTGATTGTTATATTTTGGAGTCTACACCCAGAGAAAATTTGAAAACAGAATATAGTAAACATCTATCTTGGATTGATTCTGCATTATTGGTATCGATAAAAGAGGAGTCTTATGATAAGTCTGGTTCATTATTAAAAGAAAAATATTTTTCATATTTAACTATTGATGATTATCAAATATTAAAAAATGTTCAGGTTTATAATATACCTAAAAAACATTCAACTCAAATTAAATTTGATAATATTAAATTAAATAATAATTTAAAAGATAATATTTTCCACGAAAGAAGTTTAAAGCGACTTCCTAATTAAAACTAAGTATATATGAATAATCTTAAAGAAGAAAGTCGTTTATCTGAATTTATAGATAATCCCAAAAAAGCATTATGGCAGTTATCATTACCCATGATGTTTGGCATGGCAGTGCAAGCAATATACATGTTAGTGGATACTGCTTTTATTGGGAAATGGGTTGGAGGAACTGCATTAGCATCTTTGGGTTATATTTTCCCTTTTTTATTTATTTTAATGGGTATTACTTTTGGTTTAGGCTCTGGTGCAACAGCTGTAATTTCTCAGTATATAGGTGCTAAGGATAAAAAAAATGCTGATAATGCTGCTGAACATACTATTCTATTAGGTTCAGTCATTGGTTTCATAATTATATGTTTAGGCTTTCTTTTTGGTGAACAACTTATTGCTATTCAAGGTGCTAATAACGAAACTATAAAAGTTGCTTTAGAATATTTTTATATTATGATAGGTGGCTCAATTTTTATGGTTTTTTCAGTTTTTTTTAGATCTATTTTATCAGGTGAAGGTGAGATGATGTTTCCGATGAAAGTATTGGGTGCTGGAACGATACTTAATATTATTTTAGATCCAATATTTATATATTATTACCAAATTGCAGGTGCAGCAATTGCAACAGTCATTTCTCAAATAATTGTTACAATAATTTTTATTTATAGTTTAATATTTAAAAGAAGAAGTTATATTCAATTTAATCTTCGTGATTTTTCATTTAATATTCAAATATTAAAAGATATTTTTCGCCTTGGAGTTCCAGCTTCATTAAGTATGGTTATAATGTCTATGGGACTATTTTTATTTAATTGGATTCTTGGTTCATCAGATACAGTTTCAGCTTCAGATGCTGTTGCAGCATACCAAACTGCGGGAAGAATTGAACACTTGTTTTTTCTACCAATAATTTCGATTGCGACATCACTAGTAACTTTAGTTGGTATGTTTTATGGCGCTAAAAGATTTGATTTAATTTATAGTATTATAAAATATGGATTATCTAGAAGTATAGGCATATCTTTAACATTCAGTATATTTTTCATATTTTTTAGTCAAAAAATAATTCCAATTTTTACTAATTCTTCAGAAATTATTAGATTATCAGTTTTATATTTTAGTATTATGGGATTTGCTTATCCATTTATAGCAGTAGGCATGACCTGCTCTAGAATTATGCAGGGTTTAGGAGTTGCTTATCCAATGTTTATATTAACTTTATTTAGGGTTGTTATTATCTCAGCATCATTAGCTTGGTATTTTGTAATAATACTAGGTAAACCTATTCATTATGCCTGGTTTGGAACTTTAATATCATGTATTTTAACTGCATGTGTAAGCTTATTATGGTTGAGAGGTATATTAAAACGTGTTAATAAAATAGAATTAAAAGTAAGTTAGATTGTTACAAAGATTTACATTATATATAAAACATTATTTTTTGTTTTATAATTAAATTTTATAGGTGGTTGAATTATTTATAGTTAACTCCTCCTTACAACAAACTTAAAAAATCAACCTCCTCCAAAATATAAAAGGGCTTCAATTAGAAGCCCTTTTGTTATTTTTTAATAAGACCTAATCCTCGACCAATCATTTTATCATACCATCTAGTTGGTATTAAACTTTCTAAAGTATAAGTGATAAACTTTTTAGGAGTAATAACATGCCTTACATTAGGTTTAGGGTTTTGTAAAATATTTTTAACACAATTGCCAATAACATCAGCATCTAGCCCTTTTTTTCCCATTTCAATAAATAAATTATAGAATTTTTTTAATGCAGGTTCATAATCAGTATTAAGAAATTCATTATCATCAGGATCTGGGGTCTTATCCCATATTGCTGTTTTAATTGGCCCTGGCTCTATTAGAATTACATCAATATCATAAATTAAAAGCTCTCTTCGAAGTGAGTCTGAGAATGCTTCTAAAGCAAACTTAGAAGCTGAATATGGTCCAACAAAGGGGTTTGCTCTTAATCCACTTATAGAACTAATATTAATTATCTTTCCTTTGTAGTGGGAGTCTTTTGATGCTCCAAGAATCGGTAAAAAAGCTTTTGTAACATCAATTAATCCAAAAAAATTTACATCAAATTGTTTACGGAAAACATCGGTTTCAATTAATGTTATAGGTCCACCTAGTGCAATACCAGCATTATTAACTAATCCTGATAGACCTTCATTTGATTTCAGATCAGATTTTACTATTTGAACACTATTTTTTATAGATTCTAAATTAGTCACATCAATAATTAGGGCTTGAAAATTTTCTCCCAATTCTTTAGATATTTTTTTTGCATCATGTTCATTTCTAACACTTCCATAAACAAAATATCCTGATTGAGACAGAATTTTTGCAGTTGCATAACCAATCCCAGTACTCACTCCAGTTACTACTATTTTTTTCATTTTTTCTCCATCACTAGTTCTGTTTAATAATTTTAATTTAATTTATAAAAGCTATTATTAATAATGAAAATAAATTAATAACAGTCTTTATTAAAGATTTAAATTTTATTAATTTAATATATGCAATACAACTTATTAATTGGAACAATTCAAAGTATTAATCATTATATTAAAAATTAATATAAAGAGAAAAAATGAATTTTAAAAAATATATAGTTTTTATAATGAGTATAGTTTCTATTTATGCAATTCCGACTACTCAAGGTTTTAGTAATGCATTTATAGAAGTAGCAAAAATAGGGAACCCGTCCGTAGTCTCAATAGTTTCAAAAAAAGTAATTGATAGTAATTATCACAATTTTTTTTCTCCTAATGATTCTAGAAGTAGTGCGATGGGATCAGGTGTAATTATAAATAAAGATGAAGGTTTTATTATAACAAATAACCATGTCATTGATAATTCAGATAATATAAAAGTTATTTTGTTTAATAAGAGGGAAATAGATGCAACGATTGTTGCAGCTGATCCGCTATCTGATTTAGCAGTATTAAAAGTTTTAAAAGGAGAATTATCAGAAGCAAAATTAGGTAATTCAGATAGACTTCAGGTGGGTGAATGGGTGGTTGCAATTGGCTCTCCTTTTGGTTTACACTTAAATCATACAGTAACAGCAGGTATTGTAAGTGCGACAGGAAGGAGCTCAGTAGTTTCTAGAAATAATTTTGAAGATTTTATTCAGCATGATGCTGCAATAAATCCAGGTAATTCTGGAGGTGCTTTATTTAACCTTGATGGAGAATTGGTAGGTATAAATACAGCAATTGCTACAGATGGTTTTTCAAGGGGAAATGCAGGTGTCGGCTTTGCTATTCCAATAAATATGGTATTAAGGGTTATGGAAGATTTAATATCTGATGGTAAAGTTAATAGAGGATGGCTAGGAGTTCAAATTCAAGATTTAGATGAATCTATGGCAAGAGCATTAAAATTAGATGAAAGATATGGTGCAATTATAAGCCATGTAATTAAAAATAGTCCTGCAGAAGAAGGCGGAATCCAGAGTCAAGATGTAATTATTGAAGTTGATGGTTCAAAAGTTATAGACTCAGCTAATTTAAAAAATTTAATTTCAGGAGGTCGTCCTAAAGATAAAACTACAATTACGGTTGTTAGGAATGGCAAAAAAACATCATTGGAAATAACTTTAGGAACTAGACCGAATGAAAGTGATCTTTCTTTAGACTATAAATTAGATGAATTTGATCTTTTAGGTTTAAAGGTTGAAAACATTAAGAATTCAGAACTAAGAAAAAAATATTATGATGGCGTCAACATTATAAATATTGAAAAAGGTTCATCAGCATATAATGATATTAATATTGGTGATATTATAATTGAAATGGGTCAATATAAAATAAAAAATATTAATGATTATAAGTCTGAATTAGATAATTATAAAAGGGGAGATACTATTATGTTAAGAATCTTACGAAATGAAAATCCATTGTATGTTGCTTTTGAAATTAAATGATTTCCATAGATTCAGCTCTTAAAGAATATCCTAATAAATTATTATTTAATAATTTATCTTTAAAGTTGAATGAAGGAATGAGAGTAGGCTTAGTTGGTCGCAATGGTTCGGGTAAGTCAACTTTATTAAAAATTATATTAGGTTTAGAATCTCTTGATTCGGGTACGATTGATATAGCCAAGACAGCTTCAATTGGTTATTTACCTCAAGAAATTATTCCAGGTACAAAGAATAGTATTATTGAAGAAACTTTAGCTGCGTTTCCAAAAATTAAAGCTTTAGAGCAGCAAATACAATCAGTCAATATCAAGTTAAAAACAGATTCTCAAAATAATAATTTATTAAATCATTTATCTATTCTTCATAATGAATTTGAACAAATTGATGGTTGGAATATTGAAAAAAAAGCTAAGGTGATTTTAGGTGGACTTGGATTTTCTGAAGATCAGTTTATAAAACCATTTGACTCATTTAGTGGTGGCTGGCGTATGAGATGCTATTTAGCAGGTATATTATTGAAAGAGCCTAATTTTTTATTTCTTGATGAACCCACAAATCACTTGGATTTAAATGCAATAATTTGGATGGAGACCTTTCTATCAAAATGGAATGGTGGTTTATTAATGATTAGTCACGATCGAAATTTTTTAGATAAATCTGTAAATAATATTTTAGAATTAGATCGATTTCGAGGGAATTTATATTCAGGAAATTATAGTAATTATATTTTAAAATGTGAAGAAAAAAAAATTCATATAGAAAAGGCATATAATAATCAGCAAAAATTAATTAAAGATACAGAAAAGTTTATCGAGCGATTTAGGGCTAAAGATAGTAAGGCAAAACAAGTTCAAAGTCGAATTAAGCAATTGAACAAGCTTAAGATTATTGATCCTGTAAACACGAATAAACGATTATCTATCAATATTTCTGAACCAGAAAGAGGTCCCTTAAAAGTAGTAGAATTGAATAATGTGACTAAAAGTTTTGGTCAAAATATTGTTTATTCCAACTTGAATTTAATTATTGAACGAGGTCAAAAAATTGGGCTTGTTGGTGAAAATGGTGCAGGTAAATCTACTTTATTAAAAATGCTAGCCAATGTTGAAGATCCTAGTACAGGAATAATATCATTTGGTGCTAACATTAATGTACATTATTTTGGTCAACACCAGGTAGAATCATTAAATATGAATGAAACGATTTTTAATACTATATCATCTATATCATCTGATTGGTCTCAAACTAAAATTCGAAGCTATTTAGGTTCGTTTTTTTTTGAAAAGGATATGGTTGAGAATAAGGTTAAAGTTTTATCTGGGGGAGAAAAATCGAGGCTTGCATTAGCAAAATTATTAGTTAAACCAGCAAATTTAATTTTATTAGATGAACCAACTAATCATTTAGATATAGATTCGAGAAATATTATAGAGATTGCATTTAAAAATTATTTAGGGACTTTAGTATGCATCTCCCATGATAGACATTTTTTAAATGAAGTAACCAATCATACAATAGAAGTTCAAGATTGTAGTATAAAAGCATTTTTAGGGAATTATGATTACTATTTAGAGAAAAAAAGTCAAGCTCAAATCAATGATAACCATTTTTTTTCTAATAAAAAACTTAAAACAAATAAAGAGACATATCAACAAATTAAACACTTAAAAAATAGGAAAGTTAAAATTAAAAATAGAGTTAATTCTATAGAAACAGAATTAGAAAAAATAAGTAATAAACTATTAAATGATAATATTAGTTCTAATTACGAAAAATTACAATCTTTACAAATAAAACAAAATAATTTAGAATTAGAATATATAGAATTAATTGAAGAATTAGAAAAAATAGAATTAGATAATGGTATTTAAATAATTAGTTTATTTTTTTCATAAAAATAAGAAAAATCTTTTATTAATATTTTGATAGTTATTTAAATTATTATTAATGTTAAGAGATTTTATTTTGAATTTTAATAGATTGGAGATTAAATAATATGTACAAAACTGTTGATTCTTTTATGGAAGCAGTTGTTAGTAAAAATACTGGGCAAGATGAATTTCATCAAGCTGTTCAAGAGGTTGTGGAATCGATTTGGGATCATTTACAGGAAAACCCTCATTACTTACATAATAAAGTATTAGATCGTTTAGTTGAACCTGAAAGAGTAATTATGTTTAGAGTACCATGGCGAGATGATCAAGGAGTAGTACAAGTCAATAGAGGTTACAGGATTGAATTTAATTCAGCTATTGGGCCATATAAAGGAGGTCTTCGATTTCACCCATCTGTTAATGTAAGTATATTAAAATTTTTAGGATTTGAACAGATATTTAAAAATAGCCTAACTACTTTACCTATGGGTGGGGGAAAGGGAGGAGCAGATTTTGACCCAAAGGGTAAATCTGATAATGAAGTTATGAGCTTTTGTCAATCTTTTATGACAGAATTAAATCGTCATATTGGCCCTCAAACTGATGTGCCTGCTGGTGATATAGGGGTTGGAGGTAGAGAAATTGGATATATGTTTGGTCAGTATAAGAGAATTAAAAATGAATTTACTGGAGTTCTTACAGGTAAAGGATTAAATTGGGGTGGCAGCCTTATTCGACCAGAAGCAACAGGATATGGATGTGTTTATTTTGCAGAAAATATGCTTAAAACTAGAGGTGAATCCTTTAAGGGAAAAACTGTGGCAATTTCTGGTTCAGGAAATGTAGCGCAGTACTCTACAGAAAAGGTGATTGAGCTGGGAGGCAAAGTTGTAACATTAAGTGATTCCTCAGGTACTATATATGATCCAAGTGGAATAGATTCTAATAAGTTAGCATGGGTAATGGATTTAAAAAATACACGTCGTGGAAGAATTCAAGAATATCAAGATAAGTTTGGTGGCGAATATTGGGATTCTAAAAGACCATGGGCCGCAAAATGTGATGTAGCTCTACCAAGTGCAACTCAAAATGAAATTAATAAATTAGATGCTGAAACCTTAATTGGAAATGGTTGTATTTGTGTTGCTGAGGGTGCAAATATGCCATCTGATCCTGATGCAATTGAAGTATATTTAAAAAATAAAATTTTATTTGGTCCAGGAAAAGCTGCTAATGCAGGAGGGGTAGCAGTTTCAGGTTTAGAGATGAGCCAGAATAGTATTTTAATGTCTTGGAGTCGTGAAGAAGTAGATGAAAAATTGAAAAATATTATGGATAGTATTCATTCTGAATGTGAAAAATATGGAAAAGATGATGGTTTTATAAATTATGTAAAGGGTGCAAATATTGCTGGATTTATAAAGGTAGCAGATGCTATGTTAGATCAAGGCGTAGTATAATTAAAGAATGGATTTGATTTTTCTAATCTTTTAATTAAATCTATTTCCCCCTTTTTATTTTACCGCATTTTAATTTTGCTGTAAGTTTAAAGTATGTTTTCCAATGATTCTATCAATGAAAACTTACTTCCTTTGGCCGAAAGAGTTCGTCCTCAATCTTTAAATGATTTTATAGGTCAAGATCATCTAGTTCATAAAAAAAGTTTACTAGTTAAATCTATATCTATAAATAAACCATTTTCAATTATTTTATGGGGTCCTCCCGGTTCAGGAAAAACTTCATTAGCTAGAATATTATCAAATGAATTTAATATAGACTTTTTTGAATTATCTGCAACATCTAGTGGCTTAAAACAAGTTAGAGAAATACTAGATCAGGGAAAACAATTATTTAGTAGCGGAAAGCGTTGTATTCTTTTTATAGATGAAATCCATCGATTTAATAAATCACAACAAGATGCACTACTTAGCTCTGTTGAAGAAGGAAGTATAGTACTTATTGGTGCAACAACAGAAAACCCAGCATATGAAGTAATTTCTCCTTTATTATCAAGATGTAGATTATTAAAACTTAACCCTTTAAAAAAATCAGATTTAGATGCAGTAATTAATCATACTTTAAATACGGATGTGATTTATTCAAAAGACAAAATATTAATAGATCGTGATGCAAGAATTTTTCTTATTGATTCATCAGGAGGAGATATTAGGAAAATGCTCAATACTTTAGAATTATCTATATCGCTTAAATCTGATAAAAATCCACAGTTAGATTTAGAACATATAAGAGAAGCGTTGCAGCAGAAATATGTTATTTATGATAAGTTGGGTGATTATCATTATGATGTAATCTCTGCATTTATTAAATCTATACGAGGGTCTGATCCTGATGCAGCTATTTATTGGTTAGCTGTGATGATTAATGGTGGAGAAAAGCCTGAGTTTATTGCAAGGCGGCTTATTATTTTAGCATCAGAGGACATAGGTAATGCTGAACCATACGCTCTTCAATTAGCAACATCAGCTTTAGAGGCAGTAAAAAAAATTGGGATGCCTGAAAGTAGAATAATTTTAGCACAAATAACTATTTATTTATCGACCTCACCTAAAAGTAATGCTTCATATAGTGCAATAGAGCATGCACTTAAAGAGGTTAAAGAAAATGGTGCAGGTTCTGTGCCCTTACATCTTAGAAATAGAGTAAGTAATATCGATCCCAATGGTATGAATTATAAGTATGTTCATTCTTATCAAAATAATTTTGTTGATCAAAATTATTTTCCAGATTCATTTAAAAAGAAACCAAAATTTTATAAGCCCAATAATCAAGGACGAGAAATTTCTATTAAAGCAAGACTTGTACAGCTATGGAAAAATCGATACAAATAGTTTTAATATTTTTTGTTATAATTCTAAGTCTAGAATTAATTGCTGCTCAAGAAAGATGGAATTATTCTGCTAAGGTAATTGAGGGTAATAAAGTTGATGGCACCGAAATCAGACAATTAAATGAAGAAGTTAAATTTGTTAAAACTAATAAACTGATATTAACTGATAAAGCTGCCCAACATATAAAAGATGATGTGCTTTATTTAAGTGGTAATACAATGATGATTAGTGACTTTGATACCTTAACATGTGATTCTATGGTTTATTGGTCAAAGCTAGATTCAGGATATGCGGTAGGAAATGTAAGATATATTCAATCTGATAATAAAAGAGAGATAACTACGGATATATTTCATTATTGGCAAACTGATGGATACAGAGGTTCTTCATTTATTGCTGATGGATTTACTCGTATTATTGAAACTGGAAGATTAATTGCAGCTAATAAAATTATTTATAATGATGATTTACAGTTAATGAATTTATTTAGTAATGCATCTATAGAAGATGTTAATAGAGGGCTGCTAGGAGATCAAATAGAAATTCAATATAGAGATTCAACTTTAGATAAGGTTTTTATAGATAAAAAGGCTTTTGCTTATAATAATTTGGATATTAGAGTTAAAAAGGAAGGGTCTTATCAAAAATTTAGGGATGAAATGAGTAGTACAAGTATGCTTGCAATTTTTAAAAATGAAAAAATTTCTAATCTTAATTTATATAATATGGCTTCAACTTTATATCATGTAGTAGATGATAGTTTATTAGCTGGTGTTAATAATGTTTCAGGAGATACTATAAGCATTTATTTTAGTTTTGATGAGTTAAGTCGTTTAGAGGTTAAAGGTGGAGCACAAGGTGAGTTTGAGCCAGAAGGCGATAATACCCGTATAGATACTACAATTTTTTATGGTGCAGAATATATTGATTATCATATCGATAAGAGATCATCTTTTTTATCTAATAATACATTTCTTAAATATGAAAATACAGAACTTAATTCAGGTAATATTTTAATAAATTGGGATACTAATATATTAGATGCATCTTCTTTAGGTAATGAATTACCATCAATAAAAACAAAAGGTGAATCACCTATGACTGGTGATAATATGGTTTTTGATTTGATTGAAAAACATGGTCGCATTATTAAAGGTAATACTGCATTAAATCAAGGTATTTATCATGGTAATGAAGTTTTTAGAGATGAGCCTAACATTTTTCATGTTAATAAAAGTAAGTATACGTCATGTGATTTACAAAATCCACATTTCTATTTGGGAAGTAAACAAATGAAAATGATACCTGGAGATAGGGTAATAGCAAAGCCGCTCTGGCTTCATATTTATGATGTACCAATAATTGGATTACCATTGGCTGTATTCCCTAATAAATCAGGAAATAGGCAAAGCGGATGGATTATGCCATCATTTGATTCCTATAAAAGTATTGGAACTGGTTTTAGAAATTTTGGATATTACTGGGCTCCAAATTATTATATGGACGAAAAAATTGTAATTAATTTTTTTGATAAGCAAGGAATTCATATTAATTCATATTTTAAATATAAAAAAAGGAGTGGAGGAAGATGGTATAATTTTCAATATAATGGTCATTTATCTGGAACATTTAAACGGAGAGTTGTAAATAAAAAAATAGAAAATTTATTTGATGATGAATATGTAAAAGAAGATCAGCGAATAAGTTGGAGTCATACTCAAAAATTTGATCCTACTCAAAGATTAGCAATAAAATATGAATATATTTCAAACAAGGATGCATATCAAAATGATCAAGAAGTTGACTTAGCAAATCGATTAAAACAAAATTTATCATCATCATTTAATTATAGTAAAAATTGGAAAACAAATTCATTATCAATAGGTTTCAATCAATTTCGGGATATGTCTATTGAAAATAAATCTCCTAACGCATTTAATTATTTAAATAATGGTCGATATAAACCATATAAATATGAAGATGGTCCTAAATTTAATTTTAGGGTTGGGAGTAGAAAATTTTTTGGTAGAGGTGATAAATGGTATAATAAAATTAATACATCGTATTCAATGAATGCAAGCTTAGGTAGAAAGGATCATTGGTTAGTTAAAAATGATGAATATTCTTGGAATATAAATGATACTACAAAAATAAAACATGGAGGTATAAAACATTCAGCGCAGATTAATGCTCCGCAAACATTTTTTAAATGGCTTACAATAAATCCTAATATATCTTTAAGAGAAGATTGGATATTCACTTATCTTATGTTAAATAATATAGGTAATGAAATTGAAGGCAACGGTTTTAAAAGGAGATTGACTTGGAATAGTTCAATCTCAGCCAAAACAAAAATATATGGTCTTTTCCCAATTAAAATTAATAAGTTATATGCAATAAGGCATGTAATTACCCCCACAATTAGTTATAAATATCAACCAGATTTTTCTAGCTCTCAATATGGAGGTGATTTATACTTTCAAAATAATGAGACGGATTCTTCGTTTGATTATTTTAGGGGTTCATATGTTGGTAGTACCTCTAAGACAGAAAAAAAAATATATAGTATTTCAATTAATAATGTTTTTCAAGCAAAAATACTAAATGAAAAAGGAAAATATAATAAATCAAATTTTTTAACTTGGAATTCTTCATTCTCATATAATACAGTTAAAGATTCATTAAAATTATCAGAAATATCATCTAATGTTAGAGTTAAAAATTTAAGTGGTAATGAATTATTTAGGGTAAGGATGTATCATAGTTTTTACAAATTAGATGATAATACAGAAAATATTATAGATGAATTAATTGATTTTAAAAAGGGTAGTTTACCACGATTAACTAGAATTAATATTTCAACAGACTTAAAATTAAAATTAACCGGATCAAAAAGGGATCAAAAATATTTTGCTAAATCAGATTCTACAGAAAAAGATATAGAAGATATATTTTATTCAAGTGAAAGTCAAGCAAAAAATAGAAATAGTAATAATATTTGGGATTCTAAATTACAATTTAAATATAGTGCAGATTGGAAGTATACAGATGATGAATGGGATTATAAATTTTCTGTAAAAACAGTTAATTCAATTAATATTACTCGAAAATGGACTCTTTCTTATATTGCAGATTTTAACTTAAAAGATAAAGAAATGACTTATCATAGTCTAAGAGTTTATAGACCATTACATTGTTGGGAATTTAGTTTTAATTTTTGGCCTAGAGGTAACAGTTCTGGTTTTTCATTGAGAATTAATGTTAAAAATCCTGAGCTACAAGATATTAAAATAACCTCAAAAGATGGTCGAAGAGGATTTTCAGGTTTTTAAATTATTATTTCTTTGACACTATAACTTTAAAGTAACAAATTTTAATACTATGAATTTATATGATAAATTAAATGAAAGTTCAATTCTTATACCTTTAAAATCATCAAATAAGCTAGAGGCAATACAAGAACTTTTATATCATCTTCAAAATATAGATATATTATCTAATACTAATAAATTATTTAACTCTATAGTAAAAAAGGAGGAAACATTACCTTCTGCAGCAGGACGGGGTATTGCTTATCCTAATTTTATTTCTACAGAAATTGATGGTTTGGTTTGTGTTTTAGGTATATCAAGAGAAGGGTTAGATTTTGATTCACCTGATGGTCAATTTTGCCATTTAATTTTACTTACATTATGTTCAAAAGATGATCCCTGTGAACATAGAAAATTCATAACTCGATTTAGAACTATGTTTGAAATTCCTAAAATTCGCTATAGTTTAATTGAGTCTAAAACTTGTAAAGAGATTGTTGATATTATTAGAAACTGGGAAGAAGAAGATGCAAAAATGGATGATTTAAATTAATGATTAAATTTCGAAATATTAAAGGAACGCATGATCTTTTACCAGAGCAAGTAGCTATATGGAGGCAGGTAGAAAATATTATTCACTTGATAATGGAGCAAAATGGTTTTGGTGAAATTAGAACACCTATATTTGAAAATACAGATCTTTTTATAAGAGGTATTGGAACAGATACTGATATTGTTAGTAAAGAAATGTATTCTTGGACAGATCAAGGAAACAATTTACTTACTCTCAGGCCTGAATTGACGGCTCCTGTAGCAAGGGCATATATTCAACACCAATTGTCAAATAAAAATCCAATGCATCGTTTATATTATTTAGATACTTTATTTAGAAGAGAAAGACCACAAAAAGGCAGACAAAGGCAGTTTCATCAATTTGGTGCTGAAGCAATAGGGTCTCCAAATCCAGAACAAGATGCTGAAATAATAGCAATAGCTTATAATACCTTTGAAAAATTTAAAATTAAAGATATGACAGTAAATTTGAATAGTATTGGAAGCCCTCAGATTAGGACCAAATATTTGAAGTTACTTCGTTCGAGTTTAGAGAAGGTTCAATCTAAATTATGTGGTACTTGTCAAAATAGAATTGAAAAAAATGCATTGCGTCTATTTGATTGTAAAAATTCTAATTGCCAAACATTATTAGATCAAAATGCACCATTGATTTTTGATGAAATTTCAGATAGTGATTATTTGCATTTTGACATTGTTAAACGCATACTTAATGAAGTTGGTATACCATTCTCGCATAATAAAAAATTAGTTAGAGGTTTAGATTATTATAGTCACACAACTTTTGAAATTACATCTAAATCATTAGGAGCACAAGATGCTTTATGTGGTGGTGGGAGATATAATAGTTTAATTGAACAATTAGGTGGTAAGCCTACTCCAGCTGTTGGTTTTGCTGCAGGCTTAGAGAGATTAATATTAGCATTAGAAAAAAATCAATTTTCAGAAAAATCTCCAGATATTTATTTTATTCATTTAGGTCAAGATGCCACAATTATTGCATCTAGAATAGCAAATGATATTCGTGTAAAGCATGAAAAAGTTGTTATATTTGAAGTTTTAAGAAGAAGTCTCAAGGCTCAAATGCGAGAAGCTGGACGCAGTCAAGCCAAAACAGTTCTTATTCTAGGTGATGATGAATTAAAAAAGAATAAAATAATTATAAAAAATATGCATTCAGGTGAACAAAAAGAGATAGAAATTTCTAAATTAGATCAATATTTTAATAATACTTCTAATTAATGAAAACAACTTATTGCATTTTAATTCATTATCATGAAATAGCATTAAAGGGTAATAATAGGAGCTGGTTTGAACGGCAACTAATTAAAAATATCAAATATCAATTTAATAATCTTCCTTATAAAGAAATAAATTTAAAAGCTGCTCGAATTTTTTGTTTTGGTGTTGATAAATCGCTTTGGAATCAATATCAAATTAGGTTAAAAAAAATTCTAGGGATAAGACATGCAATTTTAATGAAAGAGATCAAGTCAGAAATTGATGAAATTAAATTAGCTGTAACGGAAGAAATAAAAGATATAGATTTCAACTCATTTAGAATATCTACTAAACGACAGCATAAAGCATTTAATTTCAATTCTCAAGAAGTTAATGAAATTATAGGTAAGTATATTCAAGAAACTTATTCAAAAAAGGTTAGTCTTAAAAATCCAAATATTGATATAAAAATTGAAATAGTCAATGGTAAAACTTATTTGGGATTTAAGCGTGTTTTAGGTTATGGTGGCCTTCCAGTTAAAACAAGTGAGCAAGCATTGAGCATGATATCTTCTGGAATTGATTCACCTGTTTCATCATTTGAAATGTTAAAACGAGGAGTCTATTTAACTTATGTTCATTTTCATAGTGCTCCTGCAACAAATAGACAGTCTATTCAAAATGTAGAAGAAATATTAAGTGTACTTGCAGGATATCAAATGAGATGTAAAGTATACATGGTACCCTTATTAGAGATTCAACAAAAAATAATGTCACAAGCACCAAATAAGATTTGGGTTATTTTGTTCAGAAGAGCGATGATTAAACTTGCATCTAAAATAGCAGATCAGTTAGATATTCCAGCTTTAGTTAGTGGAGAATCGGTTGGCCAGGTTGCCTCTCAAACATTATCCAATATAAGGGCAACTTCAGATGCAGCAGATAGACCAATTTTGAGGCCACTTTGTGGATTTAATAAAGATGATATAGTTAATTTAGCAGATCAAATTGGTACATATAAACTTTCAATTCAGCCATATGATGATTGTTGCTCATTTTTTGTACCTACGCATCCAGAAACTAAAGCAAAGATTAATTATGTTTTAAAAAAAGAATCAGAGATTGATTTTAAAGATATGTTTAATGATGCATTATCACAAGCAATTGAAAAAGTTATTGAGCATTCAGATTATATAAAAAATAATAAAATGGAAAAAAAAAGTGATTAAAATTATTTCATGGAATGTAAATGGTATTAGGGCTGTAATTAAAAAAGGTTTTTTAGAATTTATTAAATCATATAATCCAGATATTTTATGCATCCAGGAAACCAAAGCCCATCCTGATCAAGTTGACATAGATTTATCAAATTATCCATATAAATTTTGGAGCTCAGCCGAAAAAAAAGGATATTCTGGAACAGCTATTTTTTCAAAAATTAAGCCAATTAAACATACCTATGGTTTAAATATTTCTAAACATGATTCAGAAGGAAGAGTTATAACTCTTGAATTCGAAAATTATTTTCTTATTAATGTTTATACGCCAAATTCAAAAAGAGAGCTTACAAGATTAGATTATAGATATAATGAGTGGGATCCAGATTTTTTAACTTATTTAAGATCACTTGAAGAACAAAAACCTGTTATATTCTGTGGTGATTTAAATGTTGCACATCAAGAAATTGATTTGGCTAATCCACAAACAAATAAAACTACTAAATCAAGACCAGGAAATGCCGGTTTTACAGATAAAGAGAGAGAAAGTTTTGATAATATTATTGATTGTGGTTTTATAGATACTTTCAGAGTATTTAATAAAAATCCAGAACATTATAGTTGGTGGAGCTACAGGGCTAATGCAAGAGAGCGAAATATTGGCTGGAGAATTGATTATATATGTGTCTCAGATTGTTTGAAGTCCAATTTAAAAAAGGCCGCTATTTTACCTGAAGTTTTTGGCTCAGATCATGCACCAGTTTTATTAGATATAGACATATAAAAATTTTGATTTCAATAAATAAAATAAAAACTCTTAAATCGCTTCATCAAAAAAAGTATCGTAAACAAGAGAAACTATTTTTATTGGAGGGGTATCGATTAATTAATCAAGCTTTATTGGCTAAAGCTAATTTTAAAGAAGTTTGGTTAACATCAGAAAGTAAAAATTCATCCTTCGGTAAAAATATAATTGAAGAATTAAAAAATCAAAATATTCCTTTTAACATTGCTCCTAAAAAAATAATTAAACAAATCAGTGACAGTTTAAATGATCAAGGTATTATTGCTCTTTTACCAATACCAAAATATATAAAATTAAATAAAATCCCTGACAGATCTGTATATCTAGATGGTATTTCTGACCCGGGCAATATGGGGACTATTTTACGAACGGCTTCATGGTTTGGAGTTAAATCAATTTTTTATTCTTCTAAATGCGTAGATCCATTTAATTCTAAAGTTATTCGATCTGCAATGGGGGCTCATTTTTATTTCTCACATTTAGAGTTAATTTCTGAATTAGAACAGTTTGAAAAGTTTAAGAGTATGAATGTAGAAATATTAGGTGCAGAGATGGATGGCAAACCTGTTAGATCATCAGTTGATTTAAATTATGCGAAGTGGATGCTAGTTTTAGGCAATGAAGCTCATGGAATTAGCGATGATATTAGAGAGTATATATCTGGTAGTATTTCTATTAAAGGCTCTTCTGAATTAGAAAGTCTGAATGTATCTATAGCAGCTGGAATTTTGTTATATAGTTTAGTATAAAGATTGTTACAATTTGAAAAGAAGTAGATTTAGGATTAACAAATTAATAAATATTAAGTTATTTTGATGAAAAATATTCTAATAAAATATATTTTGGGCTTTATTATATTAATTCAAATAGGCTTGGGGCAGACTTTTCAATCCATACCTGCTTATAGTCTTAGAAATAACATAGATAATATATATCCAGTTGTTAGTTTACCATTAATAGATAAAGAGAAATTGATTGAGGAGGATGCTCTTAGAACCATTGGGACACCTGAAAGATATGGATTTAAACATCAAGTTAATTACTCACCTACTAATTCAGGTATTTGGACGGAAACGATAGATGGAGGCAAGCTTTGGCAACTTAAATTTATTTCTGAGGATGCTTATGCCATTAGTTTAGAATATGAGAACTTTTTTATTCCAGAAGGTGCAGAGTTATTTGTTTATAGCACCAATTATGAAATGGTATTTGGTGCATATACTTCATTAAATAATTCTTCGGAAGGTTATTTTTCTACTCCACTTATTAAAGGAGATGTAGTTGTTATAGAATATTATCAGCCTCAAGAGACTAGTGAAAATGTATCTTTTACTATTAAAGAAATTATACATGACTATCGTGATATTATGAATTATTACCCTTCTAATGATAGAGATTGGGAATGTGGTGTAAATGTAATTTGCGAAGAAGGACCTATGTATCAAGATCCAATAAATTCTGTAGCATTTTTAGATATGGGTGGTTTTATTTGTTCAGGCGCAATGGTTAATAATGTTAGACAAGATTTAACACCTTATTTCCTTACTGCTTGGCATTGTATTGAAGGTGATAATCCTTCAACATTTCGCTTTTATTTTAGCAAAGAAGCATCATCATGTGATCAAACATGGGCGAGTTTAGGTCCATATGCATATGGTTCAAATTTAGTAGCAGATTCTAATGGGATTCCAGGAGGAGATTTTGCATTACTATTAATTGATGATGAAATTGAAGAAGATTGGAATGTATTTTATGCAGGGTGGGATGCAACTGAAGAGTATCCTTTAGTATCATGTGGTATTCATCATCCTGGAGGAACAGGTAAAAAAATTAATTATGATAATGACATTGCTTATGGAGCATATTGGGATACTCCTGCAGATGGCTTAACTCATTGGCAGGTCAATTTTGATGCAGGGGGTACTGAAGGAGGCTCATCGGGTTCACCTATTTTTAATGATAGATATAGAGTAGTTGGAGTATTAACTGGTGGAGCAGGGGGCTGCGGAGATCCTTATCCTAGCTTATATGGAAAGTTTCATCTCGGTTGGAATTGGGAAATGCCTGAAAATAGAAGAATGCTTGATTGGTTAGATCCAGACTATTCTGGTATTTTAGTTATTGATGGCATATATGATGCTGTAGACAATCTATCAGGGGATTTAAATGCTGATAATCAAATTAATATATTAGATATAATTTCTTTAGCAAATTTGATTCTGGCCAACGATTATATCCAAATTGCAGATTTAAATTTAGATGGGACTTTAAATATATTAGATATTATTGTAATGGCTAATATTATTTTAGAAAATTCATAATTTAAAGTAAAATTTTCTTATCAAAAACTACACACTTTGTATTATTCCATGTAAATTGGTTTAGTTCTTCGTCTGTTATGCTGGGATCAAAATGCGTAAGGATAAGTTTCTTTACATTAGATTTCTCAGCAATTTTGATTGCTTGATTTATAGTAGTATGGAAGCATTTTTTTGATAATTCATGCATTTTATGTGGAAATGTTGCCTCATGTATTAGTACATCGCAGTTTTTAGCTAATTTGATTGTGTTAGAATTAGGTAACGTATCTGTTATAAAAACTATTTTTTTATTAGTATCTTTTAATTGGTATCCCCAACATGGAATTTTATGTTTCATCGGTAAACTTTTCAAATAGATATTATCATCTAAAATCAAATTACGATCTATTGAAATATCTTTCCAAATAAGAGCCTGTTTATGCTTAGTTTGAGATATTTTAAAATATTCTAGTATATATTTTTTCAGAGAATTTGGTCCGATTAATGTTAATGTCTGTTTAATACCATATATTTTACGATAAAATAAAAGAGATATTAAACCTCCAATGTGATCAGGATGTAAATGTGTAATAATTATATACTTGAGGTTTTCCCATTTATATTTTGCATTGTGCCAGCGAAGGTAGCTACCTTCACCACAATCTATCATAATATGGTATTTAATTGTAGATATTATTGTACATGAAGTTCCTCTATTTTTGGTAGGGATTCCTGCTGAAAAGCCTAGGATTTGGATTGTTTTTAACATCAAGTATCAAGTTTAGGTTTTTGACGTAATATTTTTTTTATAGCATGCTTTCTTTTATTTTCTAATTGTTTTAACTTCGCTGAGTAAGGTTTTTTGGTAGGAATTCTAATTGGTTTTCTATAGTTTTTTTCTTCTAGTTTATTCCTTAGTAAATCCAGACATTTTTTTTTATTAATGTATTGACTTCTTTCATCTTGACAAGTTGCAATAGTATTCGTAGGAATATGTAAAATACGTACAGCAGAATTAGTTGAATTTACATGTTGGCCACCTTTTTTGCTGGCCTTGAAAGTTTCTATATGGCATTCTTTAAGTAACATATTATCATCCTTTGGAATTTTAATTTCATCACTCATTTACAAAAATTAGGCAATGCCTGCATTTCCACCTAAGTCTAATATATCAATCCCAAATTTTAAAGCAGCTTTTTCCCACTTATCAGAGTTTGGAATTGAAAAAATAAAGTTATTATCTGCTGGCATTAATAACCAATCTCCATTTTCAATTTCTCTTTCAAGTTGTCCCTTTTCCCATCCAGCATATCCAAAAGAAAATCTAAAATCATTTGGACCATTACCATTTTTAATATCATCAATGATTTGGTTGTTAGATGTTAGAGCTATAGAATTTGAAATTGATAGAGTACCATCTGTAATATAATTTGAATCATGCAATATTAGCCCCATCTCAAGCTTAACTGGACCTCCAAAGTATATTTCTGGTTGTGGAGTAATTTGAGATAGCCCTGTTTGTTTAATTATATCTTCAGTATTTTCAGAGATCATTGGTTTATTAATAATTATTCCCATAGCACCATCTGCGCTATGTTCACATATGAATATTAGACTTTTAGAGAAAATAGGATCATTCATATGTGGCATTGATATAATAAAATGATTAGACAAACTTTTCATAGTTATGGTAAAATTAAGGTAATTCTATTTTAAAAAAAGAGTAAAATGAAATTAAATTATAAGTTAAAAGAAGGCTTTTTTATAAAAAGACCAAATAGATTTTTAACGCTCGTCAAGTTAGGAGATAAAATTGTTGAAAGTCATCTGCCAGATCCTGGTCGATTAAAAGAATTGTTAATACCAGGTGCAAAAGTTCTTCTAAAAGATGAAAATGGAAAGCATAGAAAAACAAAGTTTTCAACACAAGCAGTTTACTATGAACAAAAAATTATTTCTTTAAATACACTTTTGCCTAATCAATATGTAGAATATCTTATAAATAATAAAAAATTAGATTTTTTATCTAATTGGAAAATATATAAAAGAGAAGTAAATTGTGATAAACATAGGTTTGATTTTCAATTAGAGAAAAATGGAAAATTAATGTATTTAGAAGTTAAATCGGTAACACTAGTTGAGAACAATATTGCTAAATTTCCTGATTCGGTAACTACTCGAGGTGCTAAGCATGTAAAATACTTAGGGAATTTGGCTGCTAATGGTGTTATGTCTATGGTTTTATTTGTTATTCAGCGTCACGATTCAATTTTATTTCAGCCTAATTGGAAAAGAGATTATAAATTTTCCCAAGCATTATTACAAGCATCAAGCAAGGGTTTAAATATTAGAGCAATTCATTCTAAGTTAACTAAAGAGAAAATTCATTTTTTAGGAGAGATACCTATAGAAATGAGTTTTTAATAATAATAATTAATGTTGATGTTAAATAAAAATTTTCTGATAAAAATAATACTAATTTTTACTATATTTAATTGTGCTGTTCAGGGGCCTGCAAGTGGTGGACCCGTTGATAAAACTGGTCCTAAATTAGTTTCAATCCATCCTATTAATGGTTCTCTAGGTATAGCATCTAATCAAAAGATCACCCTTATTTTTAATGAATTACTTGATCCCATATCAATACCTGCTTCAATACAAATTAAGAATCAAAAAGATTATGAATTAAAAGTTAAAGGTAGAAAGGTGATTATATTTCCAAAAGAGAAATGGAGTATGGATGAGCTTTTAAGAATCGATATATCTAGAAGGGTAAGAGACTATCAAAAAAACTTAATGAACTCACCAATTCAGTTAACTTATAGTTTTAATAGAGATATACCTGATGGTATTATTAAAGGAACTTTTTTTGGTGCTCACAAAAATAAACTTATAGAAGTTGGTTTATATAAATGGCCTATAGAAGATTCCCTTATTTTAATTCAGAAAGTTGAAGCAGATGAGAAAGGAAGCTTTATTTTTAATGCTATTAATTATGGTAAATATACTTTAGTCGCTATTGAAGGTATTTTAAATGATGTTAAAAACCAAATAAGTAAAAAAAGATATTCAGTTTCAACATCTAATTTTTTAAATATTAATAATAATAATGTAAAAGTGATGAACCTCTTTATGTCTAACCCTATTGAAAGAATGAGAATAGCATCTATAGACATGGAAAGTCAATATTCTTCAATAATTACAATGGATAATAATAATGAAGAGATTTATGTTATAGATTCGTCATTATCAGTGGGGGATTCAGTCTTTATAAATTTAAGTAAATCTAATAGAGTTGAATCTTACCAAATACCTGAGTATTCATTTATTTTACCTATAATAATAGATACTCTATCTCCTTATTTGAAGACTTCTTTTTATGATGAAGACAAATATGTATTAAATTTTTCTGAGCCGGTTATAATAAGTGAAAAGGCTTTTTTATATAATAGTGATTCTCTTTCAATGACTTTGTTATTTAATTATGAAAGCCCAGTATCTGTATCTATTCTTAATTTGACAAACTCGATAAATGAAATTAAAATTATTGGTTCTGAAATTAGCGACTGGTCTCAAAATGTATTTTCCGATTCAATAAAAATTTTATCTACTATAAGAAATAAAAATGATGATGAAAATATTATTGGAGGCAGTATTTATGGTAATGTGGTATATGATGGTGACTATCCAATAAAAGTTGAAGCGAAGAATATTAATTCAACAGAGACTTACATTGCTACAACTACTAATAATAAATTTGAAATTATTAATTTGCAGCCAGGATTATATACTTTATGGGCTTTTGAAGGTATAAATCATATGAATAGAGATATTTACCATTCTGGAACTTTAAAACCATTCCATCGTTCTGCAAAGTTTTCATTTTATTCAGATACAATTGATGTTAGAGCCAGATGGGATATTGAAAATATAAATATAAATTTTGATAATTAAGTATAATAGGAGATTATATAGATGTATCATGTAATTATTGCTGGAGGTTCAGGGGCAAGGTTTTGGCCTCAAAGCCGTCAGAATACACCGAAGCAATTATTAAAAATCATTGGAAATGAAACAATGATTAAATTGACTTATAATAGACTGCGTTTATTGGCTGATGCAGAAAAAATTTTTATTGTTGCATCTAATCAGCTATGCAAATTAATGTATAAAGAACTAAAAGAACTTCCCAAAGAAAATTTTATTATTGAACCTTCAGGCAAAAATACTGCACCTGCGATTGGACTTGCAGCAGTACATATTTATAAGCGTGATTCAGATGCGATTATGGGAGTCTATTCAGCAGATCATTTAATTGAAGATGATAAAGAATTTAAGAATGCAATTGATAATGCTAAAAAAATGGTAGAGCAACAATCAATTCTTATAACAATAGGAATTAAACCAAGATATGCAGCAACAGGCTATGGCTATATACAATGCGATACAGATAAAAAAATAGATGTTAAAAATGTGCATAAAGTTAAAGCTTTTGCTGAAAAGCCTGAACTTGAAACAGCGGAAAAATTTCTTAAGAGTGGAGAGTTTTTATGGAACTCTGGTATCTTTGTATGGAAAGCAAAAATTATTCTTTTAGAGATGAAAACTTTTATGTGCGAATTACATGAATCTTTAGATGCTATTTATGATTCTATATTGACTAAAGAATATGATATTGTGTTAGATAGAGAGTGGGAACTAGTAAATTCAGAAAGTATTGATTATGGAATTTTAGAAAAAGCAAAAAATGTTTATACAGTAAAAGCAAATTTTAAATGGTCTGATATGGGTTCGTGGAAATCATTATTTAATACAGTTTCTAAGAATAGTGAAAATAGCTATCATAAGGGCGAGGTTTTATCATTAGAGTCAAAAAACAATTTAATTATTAGCCCTAATAGATTAACTGCTGTTATTGGAGTTGAAGGACTATCTATTATTAATCTTGATGATGTGACTTTAGTTTTGCCTCATGATAAAGCTGAAGAAGTAAAAAATATTGTTAATATGTTAAAAACTCTTAATAAGATAGAATATTTATAAACCCTTATTTATCAAGAACATGAAAAATTAGTAGAAGCTAGATAAAGTATATAAAACCTATAATAAGAGATATGATTACTGTTGATATCAACGATATTTGATATAATTTGATCTACTAATTAGTTTTTTTAATAGCTTATCGTCGACAAACTATTTTAATTTTTCATGTTGAGAAAATATTAAAATAATAATAATATTATTTTAATAAAGTAATTTTAATTTAACTATAGTTTAGGTATAAGAATGGCAGATGAAGGTAAATATTTATGGGCTCCATGGAGAATGGGCTATATTCGAACAGAGAAGAACGAGTTTGGGCCATGCCTGTTTTGTGATAAATCGTTAATAGGTAAAGATGAAGAAAATTTGGTGGTACATAGAGGTGAGCATGCTTATGTTCTTCTTAATTTATATCCATATAATAATGGCCATCTTATGGTATCACCATATGAGCATGAAAAGAATTTTGATAAATTAGCAGTAGATACACAGGTAGAAATGATGAATTTAATGAGTCAATCTATGAATGTATTAAGAAGGGCATTAAATGCAGATGGATTTAATTTTGGAGCTAATTTTGGAGAGGTTGCTGGTGCTGGAATTAAAGAACATTTACATCTACATCTAGTTCCAAGATGGATAGGTGATACAAATTTCATGCCAGTTATGGGGCATACTAAGGTTATGGTAGATGGTTTAAAGGAGACCAGATCTATTCTTGCAGATGAATTTTTAAAAAATACAAAATAATTATCTTTTTAAAATTATATAAATCTGTAAATTAAGATTCTATGTAGTAAGAGTTTTTCCGGTATAGCTCAGTTGGTTAGAGCAGCGGACTGTTAATCCGCGTGTCGCTAGTTCGAGTCTAGCTACCGGAGCGACATTAACCCCTTCTTAATTGAGGGGGTTTTTTATTTAAGCTGATTC
>MDSW01117951.1_pt1 | contig 70194 bp, 64 predicted proteins | sample 811171 | NCBI WGS metagenome assembly MDSW01 (sample SAMN05326641, study PRJNA326480) | marine metagenome | isolation source: seawater | place: Atlantic Ocean: North West | collected 2012
AAGGGATCAAAACAACCATCCCATTTCATCAAAAGCTTATGAAAAATGAAGATTTCCGAAAAGGAAATTATACAACTAAATTTATGGAAACATTTGACATGTAAAATAAAAGAGAGTCTGTAAATCAATATTTTATTAGCTCTTTTTTATATGTTTAACACATGAACAACTCGCTTATTAAATGTTGTGCCAATATTATGCAATCTAACATAAATGGAGTTAAAGGATGTGCGCATAAAATTTAGTTTTATTGAAATTTGCTCTACAGTGGGAATTACGCCAATACATGTTCGAATCATTAAGGCACAAAATAATAATCTTTCTCTACATATTTTAATTAGACCCTTAAAACAAATTTCATATATACTGAAAATGAAAAACTTAACCCAAATAATTTAGTAATTTGGTCGCTATATGATTTAAATAAAAATTAAACTATGTCTAACAGAAGAAGCTTTATAAAAGGAAGTGTTTTAGGAATAGCTGGCACAGCCATATTACCTAAACTACTTTCTTCCAAAATAGAGAAACAAAACCCTAATTCTAAAAAAGGGTTTCCAATGGTTATTTCTACTTGGGAACATGGGATGGCTGCTAATGTGGCTGCTATGGAGATACTAAAAAATGGAGGGAAAGCAATAGATGCTGTAGAGGCTGGTGTAAGAATACCAGAAGCTGATCCGGAATCTATGTCAGTTGGATTTGGAGGATTGCCAGATAGAGAAGGCAAAGTAACACTTGATGCTTGTATTATGGATGAAACAGGTAATTGTGGTTCAGTAAGTTTTTTACAACATATAAAACACCCAATTTCTGTTGCTAGAAAAATAATGGATGAAACGCCTCATGTAATGCTTTCTGGAGAAGGCGCATTACAATTTGCATTAAAAAAAGGATTCTCAAAAGAAGATTTACTTACTGAAAAAGCAAAAAATAGATGGAAGGAATGGTTAAAAGAATCAAAATATAAACCAATAATAAATGTGGAAAACCATGATACAATTGGGCTATTGGCACTGGACAAAAGAGGGGATATTTCTGGAGCTTGTACTACATCCGGACTTTCTTGGAAAATGCATGGAAGAATTGGAGATTCACCAGTGATTGGTGCGGGAATGTTTGTAGATAATGAAGTTGGCGGGTGTTGTGCTACTGGGGTTGGAGAAGCAGTTCTTAAAACTCTAGGTTCTTTTTTAATTGTTGAGCTAATGCGACAAGGTGCAAGCCCCCAAGAAGCATGTGAAGAGGGAATTGCTAGAATTGTAAAAAAGCAAAATTATAAGGATATGCAAATTGGCTATTTGGCTATAAATAAAAAAGGAGAGCATGGTGCTTATGCTGTACATCCTTGGTTTAATTATGCCTTACATCAAGAAGGTGAAAACCGTATGATTGATTCATTATCTTATTTAAAAAAATGAAAAAGCTAGTCCCTTTTCTTGTTATGATTTTGTTTGCTTGTCAAAAAGAACAAAAGTACTTAACTGATTATGTAAACCCTTTTATTGGTACTGGTGGGCACGGTCATACATATCCAGGGGCAAGTGTTCCTTTTGGTATGATACAGCTTAGCCCAGATAGTCGCTTAGAAGGATGGGATGGTTGTAGTGGCTATCATTACTCTGATTCTATTTTATATGGGTTTTCACACACACACCTTAGCGGCACTGGTGTTTCTGATTATGGTGACATTTTACTAATGCCAACAACAGGAGATTTATTATTAACAAATGGTGCTGATGGATCACCTGGATATAATTCAAAATTTTCTCATAAAAATGAAAAAGCAACAGCTGGTTATTACAATGTATTACTAGAAGATTATAATGTCTTTGTAGAGCTCACTGTAAGTAAAAGAGCAGGTTTTCATAAGTATACGTTTCCTAAAAATAAAGAAGCTCATGTTATACTTGATTTGGACCATAGAGATAAATTATTAGATTATGCTATTGAAATACTTGATAGTAATACAATTCAAGGTATCCGCTATTCTGACAATTGGGCAAAAAGACAGAAAGTTCATTTTTACATGCAATTCTCTAAGCCATTTAAAAGTGTGTCTTTTAATAACAAACAATCTGTTGCAGGTATCTCTTTTGGGAAATTGAAAGAACCTATTCTAGTAAAAATAGGTATTTCAGCAGTAACAAAAGATGGAGCCAAAGCAAATTTAGAAGCTGAAATACCCCATTGGGATTTTGAAAAAACTAAAAACCAAAGCAAAAAACTTTGGGAAGAAGAGCTTAATAAAATTATAATTGAAGGCAAATCGGAAAAACAAAAAGAGATTTTCTACACTGCACTTTATCATTCCTTACTCAACCCTAATTTATATGTGGATGTAGATGGAAATTATAACGGTACAGACTTGCAAAAACACCATACGGAAGATAAACACTATACTGTATTTTCTCTGTGGGATACTTTTAGAGCTACTCATCCTCTTTTTACACTGATTCAGCAAAAACGAACCAATGAGTTTATACGCACCTTTCTAAGGCAATATCAAGAGGGAGGAAAACTACCTATTTGGGAACTTGCCGCCAACTATACTGGTTGTATGATTGGATATCATGCTATTCCTGTAATTACAGATAGCTATATTAAAGGCATAAGAGATTATGATGCTAATTTGGCATTAGAAGCAATGATACATTCTGCAAATCAAGATCATTTAGGATTATTCTCTTATAAGAAAAATGGCTTTATTGCTGCTTCTGATGAACCAGAGTCTGTCTCAAAAAATCTAGAATATTCTTACGATGATTGGTGCATTGCATTGCTTGCAGATTCTTTAGGGGAAAAAGAAATATCCTCTACTTTTTATAAAAGAGGACAGTATTACAAAAATTTGTTTGACCCTTCTACCGGCTTTTTTAGAGCTAAAAAAAGTCATACTTGGTTTGCCCCATTTAAACCTGAGGAAGTCAATTTTAATTATACCGAAGCTAACGCATGGCAATACTCTTTATTTGTACCTCAAGATATTAGTGGTCATATTAAACTTATGGGAGGAGCACAAAACTATGAGAAGCACTTAGATAATATGTTTAATTCATCAAGTCAAATTTCTGGCAGATCCCAACCTGATGTTACTGGATTAATTGGCCAATATGCACATGGAAATGAACCAAGCCACCATATGGCTTATTTGTATAATTATGTAGGAGCTCCTCACAAAACACAAGAAATAGTTAGAAAGATTTTAGAAGAACAATATACTAATCTGCCAAATGGATTATCTGGTAATGAAGACTGTGGACAAATGTCTGCTTGGTATGTACTAAGTGCTATGGGTTTTTATTCAGTGACTCCAGGCCTTAGTTATTATACAATTGGCACACCTCTTTTTGAAAAAACCACGCTTAATTTAGAAAATGGGAATAAATTTATAATACGCGCAGAAAATATATCTAAAAAAAATATTTACATTCAATCTGCTACTTTAAATGGGAAAAGATATGAAAATAGTTTTATTAACCACGCTGACATTATTAGTGGAGGGAATTTAATCTTCAAGATGGGAAGTCTACCTAGCAATTGGGGCAATAAAAGTATTCCAATTTCTGCCATTACAAAAGATGAAATAATACCAGTCCCTTATTTTCAAGCAGATAGTCAAACATTCACTGATAAACTGAGTATTATATTAGGATCTGCTAGTGGTGGAGATATTTATTACAGTATTAATAATAATAAAGAAAGAAAATATGACGCTCCATTAGTCATTACTAATAATGCTAATATAAGTTGTCGTGTTAAAAAAGGAGATAAATGGAGCAAAAAAGTTTCTGCAAAATATTATAAAACCGACAATTCAAAGTCTATAAAAATAGAAAGTGTATATGCGAATCAATATGCCGCAGCAGGAGATAAAACACTTATTGATCATTTAAGAGGAGGCGAAAATTATAGAACTGGAGACTGGCAAGGATATAGAGAAAATTTAAATGTTACTGTTGATCTAGGGGAAGAAAAAGAAATTTCTAGAATTAGCCTTGGGTGTATGCAAGATATTAAGTCTTGGATTTTCTTTCCTAAAAAAGTCACCTATTTTGCTTCTTTAGATGGAGAAAGTTTTATGCCCTTAGGTAATGTAAAAACTAGTTTCCCGGATAGTTTAGAAGGTAGTTTTATTAATGATTATACATTAAAAATTTCAAAAACTAAAGCCAGGTATATTAAACTAGAAGCCTCAAATTATGGCTTTTGTCCTAACTGGCATTTAGGCGCTGGCGGTAAAACATGGCTTTTTGTTGATGAAATAATAATAAAATAATATGAAAAAAATATAGTTTTTTGTGTTTATTACCTCTAAAACTCTCTTATTTTTAAATACAGCTTTAATCTACAATTATAGATTTCTGAATCTCTCCCAATGGAGTAACTACCTTAACAGTATACGACCCTCTGTCTAATTTTGACGTATTTACTCTAACCAAAGTAGCTTTATTTACATCTTCAGTGATAACAATACGGCCTATATGATCTATTATCTGATAAGAAGATATTGTTGTTGCATCAACATGTAGATTCAAATGATTATTACACGGATTGGGATATATTATGAATTTATTACTTGATATATCTTCGGTTGATGCCGGTAAACAAGCCAATGGATCATAAGTCATGTCTGAAAAATTAATAAAACAAACATAGTCTATGCTGTCAATAAAAGGATTTCGATTTCCCTGTAGTGAATCAATAAAATCATTTCTTGCAATTTCCCAATTATCTGGTGGATCTTGAAAATGCCACTGCTTCAAGATCATCTGATCCTGACTAGATGGCAGAGCCCAGCTATTACCGCTTATTGTTGTGTAGCAAATGGCTTCATACATAATAGCTCTTGCAGCGTCTCCCTTATGCTTATCTCTTGGTTCAAACACAGTCTCCCCATTAGCATTAGTCCCAAGTTTACATCCTAAAAAAGATGATGTCTGGTTAACAACCTCACCTAAAGGTTTATTACTTCTTAAAATATTTGCAGAGTTTAAGTTTGCCGGAAATAGATGGTGATAATCACTATATTCCGGCAATGAATAAGCTGGATTTGTAGGCATCCAACTATGACAGTATGTATGTTCTCTACTATATCCATTTGCCGTAAAATCAAATGGCTCATTATATATTTTGTTTTCACCACTATACACACAAGTAACAACCCTCCTGTCTTCTGTTGTATCTCTAGCTTCAAAAAATGCTATCATTAAATCATCGTAATAACTATAATATTGCATTTGATGGGGATTAATTAAAGCATGTAAATCATTCATGAATGTGCTAGAAGCAGTACTTAAATTACTATAATAAGTTGAAGGCATCATGGAGTTAGGTGTTAGAATATCACCACTTAAAGGTGTGTTGGTAAGATAGTTGCGAAAATTATCTGGACCATTATACGCATATATAGCAAAATAATAGTTCGTACCTGCAATAATATTGTTGGGAGAAAAAGATGTTGTATTGCCACTAAAAACTACTTGAGCATCATTAACAAGGTCCCCTCTTTGATAAATAGTTCCATCAACAGGCACTCCTGTTATTGGAGATCCTTTCTTTCTTAAAACTAGGTAGCCTTCAACTGAATCTGTTGGAGAAAAAGCAGCATTAATCTTATAAGTCTTTACATTTGAAAATATTAGGTTTACCGGTTGAGCTGTTGGTTCTGTTGCTAGATTTCCACCAATACCATAAAGATTAATAATATATGTCGATTCATCTATATCATTACTTGTAATATTCAAAACAGCATTTCGTGTCCCCGCTGCAGAAGGTGTAAAATTCAACAATAACGCTGCAGAATCATTAGCTGCTACATTTGGAGGAAAAGAAACTAAAGCAAAATCAGCAGCATTTAGTCCAGAAATTGTCGCCGAAGTTATCTGTAAGGTATCTAAAGTTCCAAGATTCTCAATTAAAAATGTTATTGGCATTGTTGTTGATACGGGAGCATCCACAATATAGGTATCTCCACTAACTATAGTAGCTCCTCCTGCCTTCACATTTATTTCCTGAGCTGGTGTTGCTGCTCCAATATCAATACTCACATCATCTAGACCAATATTTCCAGTTACTTTATTTGTATATATAAATCTAATAAATCTTGTTGTCGATTGCGGACTATCTGTAAATGACACATAAGTAGCATTTGGAGGAGAGGTATGTTCTTGTAAGGTAGTCCAAGTAATACCAAAATCAGACTCTTCTACTGTAAAAGTTCCCCCTGAAAATCCGTTTCCGGTTAGATAATATGTTAAATCGCCAGGATTACTATTTATATTTATAATCAAATAATCTCCAGTGCCATCAAATTTCATTGCTGGAGGGGTATTTCCAGAAGCTGTGTAAAAATTTGTTCCTGACTCTGTCCATCCATTTGGCAAATTAACAGTTGGAAAACTCCAACTAGTTGGCAAAATAGCTTGCGAATAAGATGCCAGTGTTACAAAAACAATACTTATAGTTAAAATTATTTTTTTCATAGTTAAATTATTATATTAAAAATTAAATTTTGCTGATAAATTAAACCTTCTTCCCAATCCAAAAAATACACTAGCTGATTTTGCATCAAAATCTTTTAGATCTAATGCTTGATAACCTGCATTATTTTGTGCATCAGAAATATAAATCTCATTAAGAACATTAAGAACACTTAACTTAATATCTAATCTGTGCTTATCTGATAATTTTAATTTATAGCCACAATGTAGGTCTATTAATTGATATGCAGGAATTTTCCAACTTTCTCTTCCTGCATTGTCACCGCTTAAAGTACCAGCATCAAAATCTGAAAAATAATCAGAAAAATATGTTCCTCTTAGTTTAATATATGCATTATAGGTTGGCTCATATCTAATACTTAAACCATATTGTGTTTGTGCCGCATCTCCAACATGAACACCATTTGCATTATATCTTAATGTATCTAAGTTAGCAATTCCTTCATCTGATGGAGAATTATTATTACTATTCAGTATTATAGCTTCTCCCCCAGAAGTCCATATCCAATCTCCTAAAGAAAGCAAACCTTCAATACTAATTTTTTGACTGTATTTATATGCACAATCTAATTCTAAACCCTTATGTCTGGCATCCATTGGCACAACATCTGAATATGTTATATTCTCAATACTTTCTGAAATAACTGAAGGTTTATTTTTCCAAACAGTAAAATATGTGTTTAGATTTGCTGAAAATAAAGATGACCTAAAAGAATACCCCCCTTCAATTGCCTTAACTTCTTCATTTTTAATGTATTCTTGTAGTGTATTATTTCTTGTATATATGTTATCAAATCTAGGTGCTTTTGAAATATAACCAGTATTAAAAAACACATTGTTATTTTCGTCTAAATTAACATTTGCTCCCATTTTTACGGTATACCCTCTTATCCACTTCCAATTAGTTGAAGCATGCTTAGCTTCTTTCGAAAAAACTGTATAAACCTTACCATTATGCTCTATCTCATCATATACTACTTGCTCCTTTCCATCAATAACATTAAATGATGTGCCCAATGCTTCGTAATATGTTGTGTCATCAAGAATTAAATCTTTTTTCTTAAAATAATCTATCCTTTTATAAGCAGAATTAGAAGCAGAAATATTAATAAAAGTACTCAAAATTCCATAACTATACTCAGCCTGTGAAAACACTCCACTCCACTTAACAATACCATCATTATGATAATCTATAATATCTCCCTTTCTTTTAATAGGTGTAATCTGTGTTTTATCTTTGTACTCATTAAGGTCTTTATCTATATTAACGGCATAATCTGCCCCTAATAAATCATAAATTTCACTATAATGCTCTCCTCTATAATAACGCATATCTATCCCTCCTGAGAGTACTATCTTATCATTTGCTTGATAATTTAATGTAGACAATCCACCATACCAATAATGATTATTTATTGATGATTGTATATAACTTTCTGTTTTATATTCTGTGTCTGAGTATTCAGTAATTATGGGTGGGAAAAGACCGGATCCAATATTCGCATTATATGCAGACTGTAAATCTACTTGTCCATTTTTTTCACCAAGCCCTGATCCTCTCGTCCCTCCACCATTTCCAATAGATGCATATAAAATATTAGAAACATAAAACCTATCATTCACAGTCCAAAAATCCCTTAATGAAAACTGAGGTTTATGATAGTAATTTTGTCTTGTATTTAAAATCTCTCTGTCATGAATAGTATCCCCATTATTATCTAAAGACCATCTATCTAGGTAACCCCAATGCTCATTATACTGAATTCCCTTATTTGCGATTCTTCCAGTAAAATCTGAAGTGTCTCCAAGTGAACGAGCAATAGTAGTGTCAAAAGCAGAAATTCGATTCTTATACTTTCGCTGCCCATGTTTCTGAGGAGCCCCCATTGCAGATATGCTCAAAATATGATTTCCTATCTCTTTTTGAATTTTAGCATAATAGAAATATCCTTCACTCCATGTTTCATCTACAAAACCATTTCCTCTTTTGTAAGAACCAGCTAAAGTAAACCCCCAGCCTTTTTCCAGTCTTCCAGAATTGTAGCCTACTGATGTACGTAATTTTCCAAAGCTCCCAACAGATTGCTTTATTGTTCCACCAGCTTTATTTCCTGTTCCTTTTGTAAGAATATTCATAGTTCCACCAACAGAAGGAATTGAAATTTTAGAAGCTCCTAATCCTCTTTGCACCTGAATATTTGATGTAACTGCATCCAAACCAAACCAATTGCTCCAATACACCCAGCCATTTTCCATGTCATTAACTGGAATTCCATCAATCATGACAGCAACATTTCTTTGATTAAACCCTCTAATAGTAATTCTTGCATCTCCATCACCACCTCCGCTTTGAGTAGCATAAACTCCTGGAGTAGAGTTAAGTACCATTGGGATATCTTGAGAAGCCAACTCTTCACTAATTTTTTTCATAGGAATAGTAGAAAATGCAACAGGAGTTTCTCTATCTATAGCAATATCAGCAACCACCTGAACTTCATTTAGTAAAACTGTTTTCAAATTAAAATTTATTACTTGGGGAGTTAATCCAACAATAGCTGTTTTGCTAATTTCTTGATAACCTACATAAGAAACCTTTAAATTTATCTCTCCTGCTTGAATACTAAAAGAATAATTTCCTTCAAAATCTGTTGCAGTGCCCATTCCTTTTCCATAAATAATCGTTGCTCCAATTAAAGCCTCTCCGGTACTTGCATCTTTAATAGTTCCACTAATTTTTGTTTGGGCAGAGCTCATGTATACTATAAAAAACACTGCTATTAAAACTATTATTTTCTTCATAATTTTAGTAAAAAAATGCTGATGTAAACATCAGCATTAAAGCATCAATTGTCTTGTGAATTATTTAACCATTAACTTGTCATTAACATGCCTTCCATCAAAGAAATTTATAGTTATTATATACTTTCCCTTTGCAAGTTTATCAGTAATAATTGTATTAGACTGTGTTGTCAAAACCTTCTCCCCTAATATATTAATAACATCGATATTCATAATTTTTTCAGTTGCTCTTACAGTTACTGCATAGTTATTGTGTGAAGGGTTAGGAAACATAACATAAGAAATATTTTTATCTTCATCTATTATAGTAGCATTTTGACAATCACACGCATGATTCCCCAAAAATAGCCATGTATTCTCAGGTAAGGAATCCCATTCCAAGCTTGGATCAAATGCATCAATCCCATCAATATCTCCTTTTAAAACAGTGCTTTTTCTAATTAAGGTATGATCATTAGTCCACCAAGTGCCACTGGCATCTGACCAAGCCACACCAGGATCTTCTCCAATCCTGCCAAATACATCAACAATTGTTGTGCCGCCATCCTTTGTTAAAACTATTGCATCATTACCATTCATATGCATTGGCGTTGGATAAGATCCATTTGGCTCTGCTAAATCACCTAATGCAACAAGTATTGGATCACAATAACCAAACTGCGCAGTGGGATCTGTTTCTCCATTAGTTAACACAAATGCATCACCTGGCGCTAACATTCCACTTAATGCAGTAACACCTCCTCCACTAGAATTTGTTGCGCCATTTGAAAATCTTTCTACACGATAATTACTTAAATCAATTGTTGCTGTTGTTGGATTATAGATCTCAATTGCTTTATTTTGACTTGACCCTTCTACATACTCAGAAAAGAATAAATCGGAACAATCAACAATCTGAGCGCTCAAAGAAGCTGTAAAAATCAGAGCAAATAATAATAAACTTTTTTTCATATTCAAATTAATTAATGTTTATGCGGCTAATCTACAAAAACTATCATTAAATATTTTACAAAATATATTAAATAACTTTTATCTTTGAAGAAAGATAGAATAGAAATATGCAAAAGAAAATTACAACATTTGAAGAGTACAAAAAAGAATATCTTAAAAGCTTGACTAGCCCAGAAGCTTTTTGGGAAGAAAAAGCAAGTAATTTTATTTGGAGAAAGAAATGGAATAATATACTTAATTGGGATTTCACTAAAGCAGAAGTAAAATGGTTTGAGGGAGGCAAACTTAATATTACTGAAAACTGTTTAGATCGTCATATAGAAAAAATAGGAAATCAAACTGCAATAAAATGGATTGCAAATAATCCATGTGAAAAAAGCAAATCTATTTCTTATAAAGAACTATACTTAGAAGTTTGTAAATTTTCTAATGTATTAAAAAAGAATGGGGCAAAAAAAGGCGATAGAATTTGCATCTATATGCCAATGGTCCCGGAGCTTGCAATTGCTGTTTTGGCCTGTGCCAGAGTTGGAGCTATTCACTCTGTTGTCTTCGCAGGTTTCTCAGCAAAATCGCTTTCTGATAGAATTAATGATGCTAATTGCAATATTTTAATCACCGCTGATGGAAGCTTTAGAGGAGAGAAAATTATCCCATTAAAAAATATTTCTGATGAAGCAATGAACTCTACTCCTTCTGTTAAAAGATGTATTGTTTTGGAACGCACAAAACATAAAATAAACATGCAAAATACAAGAGATATTTGGTGGCATAGTGAAATGAAAAACGCAGATACCAATTGCCCTATTGAGATGATGGATTCAGAAGACCCGCTTTTTATTTTATATACTTCAGGATCTACAGGAAAGCCAAAAGGCATTCAGCATTCTACTGCAGGCTATATGATTTATACTGAATTTTCATTCAGAAATGTATTTCAATATACAGAAGGAGATGTTTATTGGTGTACTGCTGATATTGGATGGATTACAGGACACTCTTATATTATTTACGGCCCTCTTCTTTCTGGAGCAACAACAATGATGTTTGAAGGAATTCCGTCTTATCCAGATAGTGGCAGATTCTGGAAAATTATTGAAGATAATAACGTCAATATCTTTTACACTGCTCCAACTGCAATTAGAGCATTAGAAGCAAAAGGAACGAAGTTTGTAAAGCCTTATGATTTGTCTTCTTTAAAAGTTTTAGGTACAGTTGGTGAGCCTATTAATGAAGATGCTTGGCACTGGTACAATAAAGAAATTGGAAATAGAAATGCCCCAATAGTAGATACCTGGTGGCAAACTGAAACAGGAGGGATTATGATCTCTAACCTGGCAGGAGTAACTCCAGAAAAACCGACATTTGCAACACTCCCATTACCTGGCATTCAGCCATGTCTAGTAGATGAAAAAGGGCATGAAATCAAAGGGAATTCAGTTGAAGGAAGCTTATGTATAAAATATCCATGGCCTTCGATGGCACGCAGCATTTATGGAAATCATGAAAGATTTAAAAAAACTTATTTTAATACTTTTAAAAATAAATATTTTACAGGTGATAGCTGTTTAAGAGATGAAAATGGCATGTATCGAATTACTGGCAGAGTAGATGATGTAATAATTGTTTCCGGGCATAATTTAGGCACTGCTGAAATCGAAAGTGCTATAAATCAGCATAAAAACATATGCGAAACCGCAATTGTAGGGTATCCTCATCATATAAAAGGAAATGGGATATGTGCATATGTCATTTGTCATAAAAAGCCTAAAAATGAGGATACTTTAACAATAGAAATAAATAAGATACTAACAAAAGAAATTGGTCCTATCGCAAAAGTTGATAAAATTCTTTTTGTAAGCGGATTGCCTAAAACACGTTCCGGAAAAATTATGAGAAGAATTCTTAAAAAAATTGCAGAAGGTGCAACAGAAAATCTTGGTGATACAAGTACGCTTTTGGATCCTTCTATAATAGAAGAAATCAAAACATTAGTACAATAATCATTTTCTAAATCAGTTTATCTATTTTTGTCCCCATGGCAGATAGTTTAATTATCATCCCAACTTATAACGAAAAAGAAAATATTGAAAAGATAATTCGTCAGATATTTTCTTTAGAGAAGCCTTTTCATATTTTAATTGTAGATGATGGATCTCCTGATGGCACTTCTATAATCGTTAAAAAATTACAAAATGTCTTTTCTGAAAGTCTTCATATTGAAGAACGTTCTGAAAAGTTAGGTTTAGGCACTGCTTACATACATGGATTTAGATGGGCTTTAGATAAAGATTATGAGTTTATTTTTGAAATGGATGCTGATTTCTCACATAACCCAAATGACTTAATTAAACTTTATAATGCAAATAAAACTCAAGGAGGAGATTTGTCAATCGGATCAAGATATGTAAAAGGGGTAAATATTGTAAATTGGCCCATGTCTAGGCTACTAATGTCATTTTTTGCGTCCAAATACGTAAAGTTCATTACTGGCATGCCTATTCATGATTCCACTGCTGGATTTAAATGCTACAATAGAGAAGTTCTTCAAACTATAAATCTTAATGAGATTCAGTTTGTAGGCTATGCTTTCCAAATTGAAATGAAATTTAAAGCTTGGAAATATGGCTTTAATATTATAGAAGTTCCGGTAATTTTCACCGACAGAACAGAAGGAACCTCAAAAATGAGTAGTGGTATTTTTATGGAAGCCGTTATTGGAGTTATGCAAATGAAACTCAAAAGCATGGTCAGGTCCTGGAAAAGATAAATATGCAAATACTTATTAAAAACGCACATATTGTAAATGAAGGAAGTATCTACAAGTCGGATCTTCTAATTGAAAATCAGAAAATAAAGAACATTAATGTTGATATAAAAATTGATGCAGATAAAATCATTGATGCAGAAGGCCTGTACTTATTACCTGGTATAATTGATGATCAGGTTCATTTTAGAGAACCCGGTCTAACACATAAAGCAAGTATTTATACTGAAAGTAAAGCAGCAGTAGCTGGAGGAATAACCTCTTTCATGGAAATGCCAAATACCAATCCTCAAGCATTAACACAAAAATTATTAGAAGACAAATATCGAATTGCATCTTCAACATCAATGGCTAATTTTTCATTTTTTATGGGTGCTAGTAATGACAATTTAGAAGAGGTATTGAAAACAGATCCTAAAACTGTGGGAGGAATAAAAATATTTATGGGCTCATCAACAGGAAATATGCTAGTAGACAGAAAAGATGTATTAGAAAATATTTTCTCTAAATCACCAATGTTAATTGCGGTACATTGTGAAGACGAATCAATTATTAAACAAAATATGGAGTTAGCCAAAAAAAAATATGGAGAAAATGTGCCTATTTCTGAACACCCAAACATTAGAAGCGCTGAAGCTTGTTATAAATCATCATCAATAGCTGTAGCATTAGCAAAAAAACACAATACACGTCTTCATGTTTTTCATCTTTCTACTGAAAAGGAAATAGCACTTTTTGATAATTCAATACCCCTAAAAGACAAGAAGATTACTTCTGAAGTTTGTATTCATCACCTTTGGTTTGATGATAAAGATTATGCAGAAAAAGGAGCTCTTATTAAATGGAATCCAGCAATAAAAAAGAAACGTGATAAAGAAGCTTTATTGCAGGCTCTATTGGATGACAAAATAGATGTGATCGCTACTGATCATGCCCCACATACTTTTGAAGAAAAGTCAAATCTTTATTTTAAATCGCCATCAGGAGGTCCACTTGTACAGCATGCACTTCCTGCAATGCTTGAATTTGTGAAAAAGCAGAAAATAAGCTTAGAAAAAGTTGTAGAAAAAATGTGCCATAATCCTGCAATTTGCTTTAAAGTAGAAAAAAGAGGCTTTATAAAAGAGGGATATTTTGCTGATTTAATTCTACTAGATCTAGAAAATCCTTGGAAAATCAATAAAGAAAATATTTTATACAAATGCGGTTGGTCTCCTTTTGAAGGAGAAACATTTAATGCTAAAATTACTCACACGTTTGTCAACGGACATATTGCATACAAAAATGGCTTGTTTGACGAAAGTAAGAAAGGAATGAGGCTAACCTTTAAAAGATAAGAACATAAAAAAAGGCAACATAAGTTGCCTTTTTTATTGTAAAAAAACTACTTATTCAGTAGCTTCAGTAGCTTCTTCAGCTTCAGTAGCTTCTTCAGCTTCAGTAACAGTATCTGCTACAGCAGCAGTATCCTCAACTGCAGCTTCTTCAACTACAGCTTCTTCAACTACAGCTTCTTCATTTGTAGCCTCTCCCCCTCCACATGCAGTGAAAGCAAACATTGCCACAGCAATAGGTAAATACATTAATTTCTTCATGTCTTTGATAGTTTGATTGGTTAATAATTTTTAGACAAATATACATATTTCACCTATTATTTAAGAATATATTTGCATTATGAAAATATACTTATTAATATTGTTGTGTTTATTCTTATCATGTAAAAATAAAAAAGAACATGTCCCTCAAAAAATTCTTACGACAAAAAATTTTGTCATCATATTGAAAGATATCCATTTAGAAGAGGCTAAATTTGAGTTGCAAAAAAAAGTTATGAAAATTACTAAAGCAAAGCTTAAAAACTCTTATGACCTAATTTACAAAAAGCATCAGATATCTGAAGAAATATTTAAAAAAACTCTAACCTTTTACGCTCAAAATCCAGAAAAATTAGAGAGGATCTATTCCAAGGTTTTAGAACAGTTAACTAATGATCAATCTAAATTAGATCAGCAATAAACCAATCAGAATATTTTTTAATTGTACTATTTATTTCTGTAAACTTAAAGTTAATTACTTTTTCAATTTTAGCAGAAGAAAACTTTCTATTTTTCATAGCCATATTAGCTGTTTCTTTTGTTAATAATGGTTTTTTTCCTGAAAAAAAAGAACGAATTGCTTCTATTCTCCAAGCTATTTCTTTAATAAAAGGTGTCACTTTAATAGTCGCTTTTGGCTTTTTCAAATTTACAGCAATCTTATCAAAACAATCGCGATATTTTAGATTTGCAGCATTTACAATAAATCTTTCATTATTAATATTAGAAAACATTAGTTGTAGTAATGCTTCTGCAACATCATCAACATCAACATAGCCTGTACTTCCACTAGTATAATAGTTTAGTCCATTATAAATTTTTTGGAAAATCTGAGAGCTTCCTTTTTTCCAATCACCGGGTCCTAAAATAACTGAAGGATTTATAATCACCGCATCTAAGCCCTCAGCTACTCCTCGCCAAACTTCTTGCTCAGCATAATATTTACTGATCGCGTAATGGCTAACTAAATTACTTGATTTAAAATAACACTCTTCATCAATTATATTTTTAGTAGAATTACTTCCTAAAGTAGCAATAGAACTAATGTATCCTAATTTCTTTATATTTTGTGATAATGCTAAATTAACAATATTTGCAGTGCCCTCAATATTTATTTTTTTTAGTCGGTCCAAATCAGAAGGTGCAAAAGAAACCAAAGCAGCACAATGTAAAATCATATCACAATCTTTAAAACCAGCCTCCAATGTTTGCATATCATTTATGTCTCCAATAACCCAATGTATTTTAGAAAATAAATCAGCCGCATTATAGTATGTAAAAATACGTTTGCAAACTTCTAAAGATGAAGACGATCTTCTTAGTGCCTTAAATGCTCTCCCCTGTTGAGATAATTTTAGCAAAATATGTGAGCCTACCAAGCCATTTCCTCCTGTAACAAATATCATAGGACAAAGATACATTTAGTTAATACTTATCGCCTATACGCAAAGAGCTTTTAGTATATAAATCTAATATTTTTTCTATTTTTGAAAAAAAAAGCTATGAACTTTGTAGAAGAGTTAAAATGGAGGGGAATGATACACGATATCATGCCGGGTACTAAAGAGCAATTTGAAAAAGAAATAACTTCAGCTTATATTGGTTTTGACCCGACATCTGATTCACTACATATCGGCAATTTAGTACAGATTATGATATTAGTTCATTTGCAAAAATCAGGACATAAGCCATTTGTTTTAATTGGAGGCGCTACAGGAATGGTTGGCGATCCTTCAGGTAAAAATAAAGAAAGAAATCTGCTAGATGAAAAAACATTAAATAATAACCTTGTTTCTATACAAAAACAGTTAGAGAAATTCCTTGATTTTAATTGTGGCGATAATTCTGCTGAACTTGTAAATAACTACGATTGGATAAAAAAATTTACATTTTTAGATTTTATTAGGGATGTTGGAAAGCATATCTCAATCAATTATATGTTAGCTAAAGACTCTGTCAAATCAAGATTAGATACCGGAATGAGTTTTACCGAATTCTCATACCAATTAGTACAGGGGTATGATTTTTACTGGCTTTGGAAAAATAAAAATTGCAAAGTGCAATTAGGTGGTTCTGATCAGTGGGGGAATATTGTAACTGGAACAGAGCTTGTTAGGCGTAAAGGAGAAGGACAAGCATTTGCAATAACTACTCCACTTATTAAAAAAGCAGATGGAGGTAAATTTGGAAAAACAGAAAGTGGAAATGTTTGGCTTGATAAAACAAAAACTTCTGCGTACAAATTTTACCAATTTTGGTTAAATTCTTCTGATGAAGATGCTAAAAATTATATAAAGATTTTTACCATTAAAAGTCAAGAGGAAATTGCTGACCTTACTTCAAAACATGAAGTAGAGCCTCATTTAAGAGTATTACAAAAAGAAATTGCTAAAGACGTAACTATACGCGTACACAGTAAAGAGGATTTAGAAATGGCTATAAAAGCCTCTTCTATATTATTTGGAAAATCAACTTCTGAAGATTTAAAAACTCTAGATGAAAATACTTTCCTATCAGTATTTGAAGGAGTCCCTCAGTTTCAGGTAACCAAATCAGATTTAAGTTCAGGAGCTTTAAATCTTCTTGCTGAAAAAACAAAAGTCTTTGAAAGTAAAGGCGATGCGCGAAGAATGATAAAGTCCAATGCTGTGAGTATTAATAAACAAAAAATTACAGAAAACTTGCAATTATGTGAAAAGGACTTGATAAACAAAAAGTATCTTGTAGCGCAAAAAGGAAAAAAGAACTATTTTTTAATTATTGTTTCTTGATTCTCTTCAATGCTTTCTCCATCTCTTTATATCTCTGACTACCAAAAAGAATAGTTCGTCCATTTAACAGGAAAATCCTTACTCCTTTATTTCCACTTACAGTATATGATTTTCCTTTAAATCCATATTTTATGCCCCAACCACCTTGTTCAAAAGGACTATATTTGATAGCCTCTATCTTTTTTATTTTATTTGATTCTATAATATAAGATTTGTAGTGAAATGGGAAAAATTGATAATATAGGCCTTTAGAATTTATTTGTATTCTTAATTCTAAAATAAAAAAGAAGAGGAAAATTAACAATACAATTAACACATAATTATAACCTATAAAGGTATTGTCAAAATAAATAATAGGTATTAAAAAAAACAATAAAATAAGCCATAACCACCATTGTCTAAACTTTTGCTTTTCTTTAAATAAACAATTCATATATTGATTAATGTTTTAATTTAATAATATTTTACATAATTTGCAAAAAAGTGAGGTATTGTTTCTATTCCCTTTAAATAGTTGAAAATACCATAATGCTCGTTTGGAGAATGGATAGCATCAGAATCTAACCCAAAACCAAGTAAGATAGATTTAACTCCTAATTCTTTCTCAAAAAGTGCAACAATAGGAATGCTTCCTCCACTTCTAACAGGTACAGGTTTTTTGCCATAAGTAGTTTCCATTGCTTTGCTTGCTGCTAAATATGCTGGAATATCAGTTGGGGAAACATAAGGCTCTCCTCCATGATGGGGTCTTACCTTAACTTTTACTGAATCTGGAGCAATACTCTTAAAATAGTTAGTAAATTTCTTTGTTATCTCTGCATCTGATTGATTAGGAACTAATCTCATAGATATTTTTGCAAACGCTTTTGAGGGAATAACTGTCTTGGCTCCTTCACCTGTATATCCTCCCCATATACCATTAACATCTAAAGTTGGTCGTATTCCTGTTCTCTCCATTGTTGTAAAACCTTCTTCTCCATGAACATCTGAAAGATCAAGCTCTGTTTTATATTGATCTAAACAGAAAGGAGCTCTTGCAATATCAACTCTTTCATCTTCTGACAATTCCAGGACATCATCATAAAACCCAGGAATACAAATACGATTCTGCTTGTCTTTCATGCTGGCAATCATTTCACATAAAATATTAATTGGATTTGCAACTGCACCCCCATATAACCCGGAATGTAAATCACGATTAGGGCCCGTCACTTCTACCTCAAGATAACTCAACCCTTTAAGTCCTGTTGTAATAGAAGGTGTGTCATTTGATATAATTCCAGTATCTGAAATTAAAATAATGTCTGATTTTAGTCTTTCTTTATTTTCTTTCACAAAAACTCCTAAGTTTTCTGATCCAACCTCTTCTTCTCCCTCGATCATGAATTTAATATTACATGATAAGTTCCCAGTGTTAATCATGGTTTCAAAAGCCTTTACGTGAGAATAAAACTGCCCTTTATCATCACATGCTCCTCTAGCAAAGATTGCACCATCAGGATGCTTTGCTGTTTTTTTTATAACTGGTTCAAAAGGCCCGCTATCCCATAATTCTAAAGGATCTGCAGGCTGAACATCATAGTGCCCATAAATTAATACCGTTGGCAGGCGAGAATCAATAATCTTTTCTGCATAAACAATTGGATATCCTGCGGTTTTACAAACCTCTATATTTTATGCTCCTGCATCAGTTAATGATTTTGCAACCATATTAGCACAATTTTCTACTTCCTGACAATATTTTGGATCTGCAGAAATAGAAGGAATTCTTAAGAGTTCTATTAGTTCATCAATAAATCTTTCTTTGTTTTCGCCTATGTATTTGTTTATATATTCCATTTTATTTTTTTATTAATATATTACCTGTCATTTCTTCTGGGATTTCTAATTCCATTATTTTTAATATTGTAGGAGCAATGTCTGCTAGCTTTCCATTTTCAATTTTTTTAAATCCTGTATTAATAGCAAAACAAGGAACAGGATTAATACTATGTGCAGTATTTGGCGAACCATCAGTATTTATTGCAAAATCTGCATTTCCATGATCTGCAATAATAAGAATAGCATATTTATTTTTCTTTGCTGACTCAACCACCTTTTTTACACTCGTATCTACTGATTCTACTGCCTTGATTATTGCTTTATAATCTCCAGTATGGCCAACCATATCAACATTTGCAAAATTTAAACATATAAAATCTACTTTCCCTTTTTCTAATTCTGTAACAGTGTTTGAAGTAACTTCTAATATACTCATCTCAGGCTGTAAATCATAGGTTCTCACTTTTGGAGAATTTATCATTAAACGTTTTTCGCCAAAAAATTCTTTTTCTCTTCCTCCTGAAAAGAAAAAAGTAACGTGAGGATATTTTTCTGTTTCAGCAATGCGAAGTTGAGTTTTATGATTATGCTCTAAAACCTCGCCTAAAGTATTTTTAATATTTTCCTTTTCATAAATTACATGTATGCCTTTAAAACTATCATCATAATTTGTAAGAGTAGTATAATGTAAATCTAACTTCTTCATTTCATATTCTAGCATATCTTTTTGCGTCAATACTATAGTAATTTCTCTGCATCTATCAGTTCTGAAATTAAAACAAAGTACAGCATCACCTTCTTGTATTTTTGTAATTGGCTCGTTGTATTCATCAACTGAAATGATTGGTTTGATAAACTCATCTGTTATTCCATTATCATAAGATTTTTGAATAGATTTAGGTAGATTAGTAGATTTTTCTCCATAACCATTTACCATTAAATTAAATGCTAATTTTATTCTTTCCCATCTTTTATCTCTGTCCATTGCGTAATACCTTCCACAAATAGAAGCAATTTTTGCTCCGAATAAATTTCTCTCTAAATTTTGAATGAATCCTTTTGCGCTTTTAGGATCACAATCTCTACCATCAGTAAAAGCATGAATAAAAATATTTTTGACTCCAGCTTTATTTGCAATTTCACACAATTTATAAAGATGATCTTGATGAGAATGAATTCCACCATCAGAAACTAAACCAATTAAATGAAGAGGTTTTTGTTTTTCTTTTGCGTAATTTAAAGATTTTTTCAGATTTTCCATCTTGCTAATAGAATTGTCCTGACAAGCAATATTAATCTTTTCTAAATCCTGATAAACAATTCTACCTGCACCAATATTAAGATGTCCTACTTCTGAGTTTCCCATTTGGCCTTTAGGCAGTCCAACATTTTTGCCTGAAGTTAAGAGTTCACAATTAGGATAATTATTGTATAAAGAGTCTATAAAAGGAGTTCTAGCATTATGTATAGCGTCTGATTTTGTTTTATTACCATGACCCCAACCATCTAAAATAATAAGTGCTGTTTTTTTCTTATCCATAGTTGCGCAAAGATAGAAAAAGTAAAATCGTAGTTAGTTAGAGATAGCGCGGAAAAAACTAGAACGCATCTGCTCTGATATTTTATTACTTTTTCCTAATCGTTCAGGATGAAATTGAACTGCTATCATAAATGGATGAATGGAACTTTGGACTATTGCTGCTTCAGGTAAGCCATCGTGAGAACGGGCAATAATACACAAATCCTTAGCAATATCCTTAAGACCTTGATGATGCCAAGAGTTAACCATAAAACTAGTCTCACCATCTGGAAAAATCAAAGAAGATGTATCACAAAGTACAATCTCATGCATTACCTCTCCTTTGTTTCGATGAATAACTCCGGTTCCAAGCTGAGTTGGGATATCTCCATAAAGAGTGCCGCCCATTGCAACATTCATCATTTGCATTCCTCGGCAAATACCTATAAGTGGTAATTTATTCTTAAATGCAAAATCAAACAGTTTTTTTTCCAAAGTATCTCTTTTAAAATTAATCTTACCACATAGTCTAAGATTATTTGTGTCATTGTATTGAAGGGGGTTTATATCTTCTCCTCCTGTTAAAATAATCCCATCAGCTAATTCTAATATACTATCAGTATTCTTAATTTTATAAGCATCTAAAATAATTACATTCTCAGCCTCTATCCATTTAACATAATTTGAAGATGCCTTAGATAAAATGATAGTTGTATTTACTGTATCTTCTTGGCATGAAGAAAGAGTAATCAAACAAAAAAATATATAAAGTATTTTTTTCACAATATCTTTTTATAAAACAAACTTAATATTTATTTCTTTAAAAGAAGCTCTCTTTTTAAGAATTATACTATTGAAAATCTAACTGTAAATCAATAAACTTATTATGACCATTATTATAAGATTAAATGATAAAAAGATAATTTTAATAAAAAAAATGACGTTTTAATTACAAAAAACTGCATTTTATTGCATTTAAATAGCATTTTATATGATTTTATCGAAATTTTAATTCTTTAAATCTACAATAAGTTATTTTTGAAAAGATCAAAAAAACTAAAAAAAGAACAAAACGACACTAAAATGACTAAAAAAACACAAAACAATACAAAAAACACATTAAAATAGCGCTTTATTGATTATTTTATCTAATCAATAAATTTCATCAACATAAACAATCTTAATAATATATTTGATTGATTTATCTTGCTAAATGCTAATTTTACATGCCCTAGCATAAATTTGATATTCGTGATACCAACCATTAAATATACACGAACTCATTAATTAGAGTATAGGCTTACAAATCATCACACCTTCTATTGCTGCAACATAATAATATATATCCCATCTATTTAACTATCATTACAATAAAATTATACATAAATATTGAAGATTATTTCGATTAGCATTTCTATTTTGATAATATTAAAAAACACATGATTTTAAGTGCCAGCAATGCTTTTATCCAAAAACTTTATAAACTGATAATGATTATTACTATGTTATAGTAAAAGAAAAAATTTGTTGTAAAAAATTGCATTTTATTGTAAAAAATTGCATTTTATTGTAAAAAAATTGCATTTTATTGTATTTAAATTGTTTTTTATGTGATTTTAAAATCTAAAAATCTACTTAAAGTCATTATTACTAAAATTTCAAAACCAGAAAATTTAATAAAAAGCGCAAAAACTTAATAAAAAGTGCAAAAATTCCACGTAAAATGACAAAAACTATACTAAAGATCTCATTTTATTCATTATTTCTTCACTATCCCAAATCTCATCAATATCAGGAATTTTCATAATATCCTGCATCAATTTTTCTTGATCCATTCCAATTTTCCACGCTTCAGAATAAGGAATATTCGTAAAGCTAACCATTGAATAAAGCGGAACCCATTTATCAGGATATAGACTTGCAAATCTGGCCTCTATCTTTTTCTGCAACAAAAATCTATGATCAGCTGTTTTATCACGCATCACAATAAAATTGTGCATAGACAAATCCTGAAGACCATCTCCGTTAGGCTTTCTATTTTGAGAATATTCAACAAAACATGATTTTAAGTCTTCTTCATGCTTATCTAATAACTCGTCTAATATTCTACAATCTTCAAGACTTGCATTCATCCCTTGACCATAAAAAGGTACCGTTGCATGAGCAGCGTCTCCTATCAATACAGCTGTGTCATTTATATGCCAAGGATATGTCTTTACAATGCCTAGTCCAGAAGTAGGGTTGCTAATCCACTGCTGGTACAAATCAGGAACTAAGTCATAAAAATCAGGAAATATATTGCGAAAATAACTCTCCACTTCATTCTTAGAATTTAATCCTTCAAAAGATTTTTCTCCGTTTTTTGGAGCAAATAATGTACACGTAAAACTGCCATCTAAATTTGCCAGTGCAATTAACATAAAATCTCCTCTTGGCCAAATATGAAGCGCATTCTTATCTAATAAAAAAGTATTATTTGGTCCAGCTGCAATATGTAGCTCTTTATAATCATGATCAATTTTACAGTAATTAAATTCATGATCGTGATGCTCAACCATTTGCTTCCTAACAGCAGAAAATGTTCCATCTCCACCAATCACCAAATCAGATTGAATTTTTTGTCTTTTGTTTGTGATTGTATTTTCAAAAACAACACTTGGCTCCTCTAGATCAGCCTCTATGCACTTCTCATTAAAATTAAGAGTAGCCCCATTCTCCTCAGCTAACCTCATCATCAACACATTTAATCTAGCTCTAGAAATGGAATAAATAGCCTGTCCTTTATTACCATATGGCTGCTCTGATAAGTTGCCTTTTTGATCATGCATGATTCGCTTATACATAGGAATAGCAATTTTCATCACCTCATCATCTACCCCTACTTTTTTTAATGCCGTTAAGCCTCTCTTAGAAAGTGCTAAATTGATAGATTTGCCAGCAGTAATAATTTCTGACCTTAAATCTTTTCTTCTTTCAAAAATATCGACCTCAAACCCCCTTTTAGTAAGATATAAGGCACATAAAGAGCCAGCTAATCCAGCTCCAACAATTGTAATTTTTTTCTTCATCAAAGCAATTCTTTAAGTATTATGTAAAACTTAAATACATCAGTAAAGTTATTATAAAGAGGAACTGGCGCAACACGAATTACATCAGGTTCACGCCAATCTGCTACCACCCCCTTGCTAGTAATCATATCAAATAATTTTTTATCTCCATTTTTAACTCTAATCGAAAGCTGACAGCCTCTTTCCTTAGGTGTAATAATACTAACTCTTTGACTTTTAATTGAAGATATTAAAAAAACAAGATAACCTGTAAGTTCTTGTGATTTATCAATTAGCTTATCCATTCCCACTTCATCAAATATGGAAAGCGACGCTCTTATTGCTGCTAAGGATAAAATTGGCGGATTACTTAATTGCCAGCCCTCAGCTGTGTTAATAGGTAGAAAGCTATTAGACATCTTAAATCTATCCTCTTTATTATGTCCCCACCATCCTGAAAATCTGGGCAAATTACTGTAATGATGCTTTTCATGAATAAAAGCTCCTGCAACTGACCCGGGACCAGAATTTAAATACTTATATGAACACCACACCGCAAAATCAACTCCCCATTTATGCAATTCTAATTTGATATTTCCAGCAGCATGAGCTAAATCAAATCCTACGATTATATCTTTACTATGTGCAATCTTTGTTATTTCCTCAAAATCAAATACTTGTCCAGTATAATAATTTACACCACCAAGCATTATTAAAGCTATTTCACCTTGGTCTTTTGCTAGTATTTCTGTGATATCTTCTGTTCTTATTGACGCTTCTCCGTCTCTTGCTTTAAGTTTCACAAGTGAACTTGAAACAGACAGGCCGTGATATTCTATTTGAGATTCTACAGCGTAAATATCTGATGGAAATGCGTCCTCTTCTATTATAATTTTATATCTTTTTTCAGTTGGGCGATAAAAAGAAACCATCATCAGATGGAGATTAACCGTTAATGTATTCATTGCCACTACTTCTGATGGTTTTGCTCCTACAATTCTAGCATAGCTATCTGTTAAAAATTCATGATACGGCATCCATGGATTTTTAGCCTGAAAATGTCCTTCGACGCCATAAGCAGCCCAATCATCTAGCTCTTGATTTAAAAAACCCTTTGTTATTTTAGGCTGCAATCCCAAAGAGTTTCCGCACATATAAATATGCTCCTCACCATTTTTTTGTAAAGGGATATGAAATTGATTTCTATATCCTTTTAATTCATCTTTTGCATCTAACTCTAATGCATAATCTAATGTTGCTTTATAGTCCATTGATCTTATAAATAACTGGCCTACTTGGAGCAGCATCCGAAACAAATGAAGGTATCTGTAAGTTTAATATACAGCTACAATCCTCTAAAGAAGCAGGCACAAAAATCATTTCTGTAATTGTTTTATTTTGAGTTTTTACATTAAACTCTTTATGTTTTGTTTGCCAGAATATATTGTGAACTGAAAGATTCCCCTCATCTAACAATCTATCAACAGAAGGAGTGTCAACTAACAAATGCTGGACACCTAAACTTACAATGTACTGCATTGCATCAATACTAAAAAAAGCAGCAGATATATTCATATAATCTCTACTTTTCTTACTTTCAGAGTTTGGCAAAGTACGTATTATCAACCCTCTCAAAAAATTTATGTTTACACCCCTTAATTGCACTTCAAGATCTTCTTTTGTAATTACTAAATCTTCACTGTTTAAACTGGGAATATATTTTTCATCCGTTTTTTTTGGAGTAATAGAAATAAGAGTAGAAGGTATCATTTCATCTTTTAAGGATGATAAAATATCAATGCGCTCATTGGTAATATGACCAATACACTCAGTATGCGTCCCATTGCAATGAGGAGTAAAACTATATGTTTCAAAATTGCAAGGCCCCCCCTCTCTAGTATCACCAAAAAATTCCCCATCTTGATATGGTTTTGAAACTGCCCTTTCTACTCCATAAGTGTTAGGCTGCTCTCCATTAAATTTTAGGGGAATAGAAATATCAAATCCTTTTGAGAAATCAATACTGTATTGTTTATCTCCCACTTCAATATCTGCTCTCATTTTATAAAATCTTGTTTTCTAATACCTAACCAATCTAGCACATTTTTGTGCCAAATATCTTGTTCTTCCTGTTGAGAGAGAACTCCTATTTTCTTAGCATAATCCAAAACTCTGCCAGGATATGAGGTGCCAACCCCTTCAATTTCTCCTAACGGAAATGGATCATCTAATCCGGCTATTATTTGACTAACCCCAACGCGCTTCTTTAATAAATCTAAAGTATGTGAGTCATGAACTAATGTGTCAAAATATAAGTTTTTGTGCCCCAAGGTTTTTCTAGGATCATGTAAGTTGTCAAAGAGATCTGGGCGACCATCAAATCCTTGAACTCTTCTTCCGTAATTAGCTATAGCTAGCATTCCGCCATGTGCAAAACAAGTCCTTAAGTTAGGATATCTATTTGGTAAATCTCGAAGAGTAAATATATGTAAGGCGTCAGCACATTGTGCCATCATCCAGATTAAATGAAATCTCCAGTATTGGTCTCTTAAAGCAATCATCTTTTTACCATCGTAGGGGTGAATTTGAACTGCTAAGCTGTGTTTATTGGCTAATTCAAATATAGGATCAACATTTACTTCAGCTATAGACAACCAATCTCCATTCGCATTTAAAAAATGGGTAGGTAAACATAGCACCTTTAATTTAAGCTGATTTACACATCGGTCAATTTCCTTAAGAGCATGATCCATGTATAACGGCTGAACTACAAAGCCACAAGTAAACTTTTCTGAATAATCAGCTTGAACAGAAGCATTGAAATCATTTTGAAACTGAATTGCATCAATACAATCTTTTTTCTGCCAGCCATTACAATACAACTGTGATAAGCACAACATAACACCATGATCAATATTATGCTGATTCATCCATTCTATTTTTTCTTTAACAAAAAATCCAGAGCCATTAATTGGCCTTGACCAATCTCCTTGCCTCATGAATTTCTTGTCTTCATCAATAGAAAAAAGCTTCTTTTCTTTCATGAAATTAGGAATCTGTGAAGGCTCCGGAAGTATATGTCCGTGTCCATTTATTCTCATGATTTAAGAATTACCTTTTTTAAATCTACTTTCATTTTAAATACAATTCGTAAATTAATCATTACCTAATCATCTAAAGATACCTTTCATCAATGCTCATAACTTCGCCGGTTTTGGGACAAGTTCTAAGTTTTTCATCAGAATAAAACCTCTTAAAGACTGGTAAAAAATCCTTTTCTACATTCGTTAAATGAAAATACTCTTCATATAATAACTCGTTGGCAGTATCAGAAAACCACATTAAACCATCCTTATGCTGAGCCGTTCTTTTTCTTTCAATTACTAAACCAATAGACCCTTCTGATCTAACTGGAGAATGCGGAATTTTTTCGGGCAAGAGAAACATCTCCCCTTCCTTAATCTCATATTCAACCAATTTGCCTTTTTGTTGAGTTTTAACCACAATATCACCTTCAATTTGATAAAACAGTTCTTCTGTCTCATTATAATGATAATCTTTTCTCGCATTTGGGCCTGCAACTATCATGACTATATAGTCGCCAGATTCTACATACAAATTTTTATTTCCTACTGGTGGCTTTAATAAATGTCTATTTTCATCAATCCATTTATGCAAGTTAAAGGGAGCTTTTATTTTCATAATATTAATTTTTAAATCGTTGCTATTACTTTTAATTCTATTGCTATTGGAGTAGGTAAACTCTTTATTTCAATTGTTGTTCTACAAGGCTGATTATCTTTAAAATATTCAGCATATATTTTATTATATGTTTTAAAATCATCTTTCATATTAGTAAGAAAGACCTGAACATCCACTATATTATCCCAAGAAGATCCGGCATCTTCTAGAATATATTTAATATTATTAAAAACAGCATGACATTGCTCTTCAATATTATAACTTTCAATTTCTCCTTTTGAATTAAGTTTTACACCTGGAATATCAGTTTCTCCAGCTTTTCTAGGTCCAACTCCAGATAAATATAGCATCCCCTCAACCTTTCTGGCATGAGGATATAACCCTACTGCACCTGGTGCTCGATCAGAATTAAATTTTTCTCCGTTCATCTAATTAAATTTCTTTATACATATAATAATGAGGGCCTATTGTTTCTATATCAAATAGGTCCCCCCTAGTCTTAAAACCTACAGACTTATAAAAATCCAATGCGGCTATTCTTGCATTGCACCATAAAAAATCAGCTCCTATTGATTTAAGCTCTAAAAACGCTGCCTTTATAAGATCTCTAGCATAGCCTTTTCTCTGAAAATTAGAATGGGTTGCCATGCCTCTTAACCTATAAGCATTTACAGCATTTAATTTTTCAGATTGTTCTGGATAAAATGTAGCGCATGTCACAATATTTCCAGCCAAAATACTAGCCATATGTAAGGTGCTGTCTTCGTTATCCTTCAAATAAGATGTTGTAGAAAAAGCTTGCCCTTGTCTTAATTCAGCATGCCTTAAAGGCCTTATCATCTCAGCATCTACTTTCTTTATTTCTATTAATAATTCTAAGTCCATTTTTAAATTTTAACACAAATATTCTTGGGCTCTGTAAAAAACTCTAAAGATTTAAAGCCTCCTTCTCTACCAAGACCTGACTGTTTCATACCTCCAAAAGGTATTCTTAAATCACGAAGCAACCATGTATTTATCCAAACTACTCCTGAATCAATATTTGCTGCCACTCTATGGCCTTTACTGATGTTTTCTGTAAAAATAGATGCTGACAATCCGTACTTTGTAGAATTTGCCATATCAACAACTTCAGCTTCTGTTTTAAAAGAAATTAGCGAAACAACAGGACCAAATATCTCTGCTTGATTAATATCACAATCAGATGATAGCCCTTCAATTATTGTAGGCTCAATATAATAGCCATCTTTTAATTCTCCATCTAAAATTACACGTTTTCCACCGGCAAGAATTTTGCCTCCAAGCTTCTTAGCTTCTTCAATCTTAGATAATATCTTGTCCATATGATCTTTAGAAACCACTGCCCCTAAATTTGAACTTTTATCTTTTGGGTCGCCTACTTTTAATTTTTTAGTTTTCTCTATTAATGCAATTTTGAATTTTTTGTAGATCTCTTCTTGAACAAAAAGGCGAGAACCACACAAGCATATTTGTCCTTGATTTGTGAAAGCAGCACGTGCAGCCGTACTAACTGCCTTATCAAAATCAGCATCAGCAAAAATAATGTTTGGATTTTTTCCTCCTAATTCTAACGAAACTTTTTTAAACATTGGAGCTGTTACTCTTGCGATATGTTTTCCTGTAACCGTTCCTCCAGTAAAAGAAACAATTGGAGTGTCTATATGCGTGGTAAGCGGATCTCCTATTTTATCACCTAATCCATGTACAATATTTAATACTCCCTTTGGTAAGCCAGCCTCAATACAAATTTTACTTAACAAAAATGCAGTCATGGGAGTAATCTCGGAAGGTTTTGCAACTACAGTGTTACCAGAGGCTAAAGCTGGTGCAATCTTCCAAGTAAGTAAATAAAGTGGTAAATTCCAAGGAGAAATACACGCGGCCACACCAACTGGCTGTCGAAGAGTATAATTTATTGCTATACCATCCATTTCATGCATCTGAGAACTGTCATGTAAAATAGCTCCTGCAAAAAACCTTATATTAGCTGGTGCTCGTGGTATGTCAACATGAGCGGCTAAAGTTTCAGGCTTGCCATTATCTTTACTTTCTGCTTTTATTAGTTCTGATGAATATTTCTCAATAGTATCTGCAAGTTTCATTAAAATATTTGAACGCTCTTGTTTTGGAGTTTTACTCCAACTATTAAATGCCTCTTTTGCTGCTAAAACCGCATTGTTTATATCTACTTCTTCAGAATCAGGGACTAAAGAATAGACCTGACCATTAGAAGGATTATAATTATCTAAATAATTCCCACTTACCGGCTCAACTAATTCTCCATTTATATAATTTAAAATCTTTTCCATTATAAACTTTGCGTCCTTCCTCCATCTACAGGCACATTAACTCCATTAATATATGAGGCAGCAGGAGTGCATAAAAAAGCTATTGCGTTTGCAACTTCATTAGCTTCTCCAAATCGTTTTGCTGGAACAGAAGATTTCATAATAGCTGCAATCTCTTGCTCTGTCTTTCCTTGTTTTTCAGCTTTATTAGAGATAATACTTTTTAATCTATTTGTATTTGTAAATCCAGGCAGGACATTATTAACTGTAATTCCATAAGAGCCTAATTCAATAGATAACGTTTTTGACCAATTTGCTACTGCAGCTCGAATAGTATTAGAAACTCCTAATCCAGCTATTGGTGCTTTTACTGATGTAGAGATAATATTTATAATTCTACCAAAACCATCTTTCTTCATCCCTTCAACAACCTTCTGAACTAAGATTTGATTGTTAATCAAATGCATTTTAAATGCATTTTCAAAAGCATTAATATCCGCATCAACAATTGGGCCTGCAGCTGGTCCTCCGGTATTATTAATTAAAATATTATAGCTCCCCCGTAATGAGGCTACAGCTAATTTTAATTTATCTGTTTTGGAAAAATCTACACAGACAAAGCTATGCTTCTGATCCATTGATTTGTCTAATTTACTTAACACATCTGAAAGCTTGCTTTCATTTCTAGCCATCAAAGTAATATTAGCCCCCAATTTTGCCAATTCAATCGCAGACGCCTCTCCAATGCCTTGAGTACTACCACACACAATTGCATTTTTATTTTTTAAGTCTAAATTCATATGTTATTATAGTTAAATGATAGTTTATCTTTTATCTTTTTAGGTAGGTCTGGCAAATAAGATCGAGATATCATAAGAGTTGAAATATTTGCCAAATCTGTAAATAACTTATGCTTATCGACAGTCTGTTTTAAATACCCCTGTCCTGAACTACCTCCTGTACCTATTTTTTGTCCAAGCATTTTTTCTACCATTTGGACGTGTCTAAATCTCCAAGTAGCAATTTTATGATCAAGCTCAACTAAACTTCTAAGAAATTGATATGGTAAATGTAAAATTGGCTGGTCTCTATATAAATTAATTAGTAGAGCAGACATAGTTGCTTTATAAGAAAGTTTTGTCTCTCCTTCTTTAATAGCTTTATTATGCTCCTCTTCACTTAATACCCTGTAAAAATATTTTCTGTTTTCATCAATCATTCGTATTCTAAGAGCTCTATCTTCCTCTGTTAAATTTGCTGATTTAATTCCTTCAATTTCCTTTTCCAGCATTTGGTTTACAGCTTCTTCATATTTTTTAGTAAAATCAAAACCTTCCATACTTAAAAAAGGGATACGCTCCAACCACTTCTCTAATAATGAAAATAATGATTCATTCTCTTCAAGAGTTAAAATTTCTTCTTTTTTTTCCCCTTCAAACTGAGAGTGATAAGGGCATCCTCCAAATTGATGCCTCTTTTCTATTTTTAGGCCTAAAATTACCTCTATTTTTCTAAACTGATGGGATTGAAATCCAGAAGCAGGAGAGAGATAATCCCTAAATTCTAAAAAATCTAAAGAAGTCATTGTCTCTAAAATATCCAACTGACCCACAAGAGTATTCATAATTTTATTCACTCTATCCATCCTGCTAACAATAATTCCAATATTGCTCTCGTCAATCTTCTTGGCTCTAAATAAAACCATCGCGGATTCTAGCTCGTGTAATATCTGCTTAAACCATAACTCATAGGTCTGATGAATAATAATAAAGAGCATCTCTTCATGAGCTGCTTTGCCTTTTTTTTGACTAACAAGATTTTGACCATCCAATATCTTGTCCAGTGAAAGGTAATTAATATAGTGAACTGATGATGGTTTTTCTGACATGAAATATTTTTAATAAAGCAGTAAAAGTAAGAAATCTGATTTAAAAAATCAACTCTGAAATAAGCAAAAGAAAATAACTAATAATACTTAATGATTCCACCCAAAAAGAAAAATATCTTTCTCCTTTTTTTTTATCTGATTTTTGGACAAAAAACACAGCTAAAATATATAGCAAAATTAATGCCAGTAAATTTGCTAAATTTAAAGTCATTTCAAAGTATTGAATAAAAGCAATTATACCACACATAAAAAGCGCAAAAACAGCAATATACTTAGCTTTTTTTATTCCAAAGAATGAAGGAATAGTTATGACATTATATAAATCGTACTCAACATCTCTAATATCAAAAGGTATCGTTATCGAGAAAATAAACAGAAAAAGAGACGCGAATCTATAAATAGTATCTTTAGACATTTGAATATTGTTTTCTAATACTAAAAGTAGCATAGTGCTAACTGACCAGACAAAAGAAATAATAAAGATTTTTGCAAAAGGAATTTTTCTAATTCCAAATGGATACAAAATAGAAAGAGCTCCTGAAAATAAAATAGCAATTTTTGTAGTTGATTTAAAATCAAAAAAAAGATACGCACTTGCTGTTGCTGAAATCAACATTAAAAAATAAACTGCTTTTATATTCTTAAATAGCCAATCTTTATAGTAATGCTCTTGACCTTTTTTTAATCTAACTAATCTCTGAAAATTATATGCAAATATTGTAGATGCAAAAACAAATTGAGAAATTTTAAGATTTGTTGCTTCTAATAATATCTCAGTACTAAAGGCAAGCCCTAAAACACAAAAAGCAACCCAAATATTACTATTTATAAAAAAGCGAATTATTGACTGCACTGCAAAAAACCGCTAAATAACAATGTTTACAATTCTTTTATGTACAACAATAACTTTTTTAGGATTTTTCCCCTGCAAATAATTAGCCGTTTTCTCATGTTTCAAAACCTCAACCTCAACCTCAACCTTATTCATTTCAGCAGGCAATGTAATGGTAAAGCGCGTTTTACCATTAAATGAAACAGGATAGTTTATTTTATCTTCTATTAAATAGCTTGGATTAAATTTTGGAAAAGATGCCAATACAACTGAATTTTTATTTCCTAATTTTTGCCATATTTCTTCTGAAATATGTGGTGCATATGAGGCTAATAGTATAGTGAATTCTGAAATAATTTCTCGGCTATTGCAATTTTGATCAACCAACTCATTTACACAAATCATAAACGTGCTTACAACAGTATTAAACGAATGCCTTTCAATTTCTTCCTCTACCTTTTTGATAGTTTTGTGCAATGTTTTATAATTTTCCTTTGTTGGATTTTTATCAGAGACACTAAAATTGTTTTCAGCATCATGAACTAGCCTCCAGTATTTTTTCAGAAAATTATGAACACCTGTAATCCCCTTTACATCCCAAGGTTTAAACTGCTCTAAAGGACCTAAAAACATTTCGTATAAACGCAAAGTATCAGCCCCAAAATCTTTAATCAAATTATCTGGCGTTTGCACGTTATATTTTGACTTTGACATTTTTTCTACTTCATAACCACATAAATATTTTCCATCATCGCTAAAAATAAACTCTGCGTCAGAATAATCTATATGCCAATTTCTAAACGATTCAATATCCAGAATGTCATTATTTACAAAACTAATATCTACATGTAAACGCGTTGTTTGGTAATCTTTTCTTTTGTCAAAACTTACAAACGTATTCGTATCTTTAATTCTATAAACAAAAGAAGACCTTCCTAAAATCATTCCTTGATTTATAAGTTTTTTAAACGGTTCTTCAAAAGATATTAACCCTCTGTCGAATAAAAATTTTGTCCCAAAACGAGAATATAATAAGTGCCCTACCGCATGCTCTGCTCCTCCTACATATAAATCAACTTGACCCCAATACTCTGACTTTTTCTTTGCGCAGAATTCTGCTTTATTATGAGGGTCCATATATCTTAAAAAATACCAAGAACTTCCGGCCCATCCTGGCATAATATTAGTTTCCATTCTATCGCCTTCATACACATTCCAATCTTTCTTCTTTGCTCTTGCTAATGGAGGTTCTCCAGTTGAAGTTGGTAAGTATTTATCAACAGGGGGCAGTGTAACATACTTATCATCATTTAAAATATAAGGCGTGTCTTCCTTATAAAAAACTGGAAATGGTTCTCCCCAATATCTTTGTCTACTAAAAATTGCGTCTCTTAGTCTATAATTTATTTTTTCTTTTCCAAACCCTTCCTCTTCAATTTTAGAAATAGCTAAGTTCGTAGCCTTTTTAACAGACAATCCATTTAAAAAGTCTGAATTTGTAATACATGCTTTTTTATCTTCATAAGCCCTTTGGCTAACATCAATATCTTTAAATATATTTAATATCTCTATATTAAATTGGTTAGCAAAATCCCAATCTCTTTGATCTCCACACGGAACTGCCATAACTGCTCCTGTCCCATAAGATGCAAGCACATATTCTCCAATCCAGATAGCAACTTTTTTCTCAGTAAACGGATGAATCGCATAAGATCCAGTAAATACACCGCTTATACTTTTATCTATCTGTCTATCTCTTTCGGATTTTAATTTTGCTCTACTTACATACTCTATTACGTCTGACCTTTTAGATTCTTTCGTCAGCTTATCTACTAACGGATGCTCTGGTGACAAAACAATAAAATTTACACCAAAAATAGTATCTGGCCTTGTAGTAAACACATCTATTTTATCATTAGAATTCTCAACATTAAAAATTACTGAAGCCCCTTTAGATTTACCTATCCAGTTTTTTTGAATATCCTTTATTGATTCTGACCACTCAACATTGTCTAATCCAGAAATTAGACGATCTGCATATGCAGTAATTCTTAAGGACCATTGCTTCATTAACTTTTGTTCAACTGGATAGCCTCCTCTTTCTGAAAGCCCCTCCTTAACCTCATCATTTGCAAGCACTGTTCCTAATTTTTCACACCAGTTGACCCATGTATCAGATAAAAATGCTAACCTGTAATTTAATAATATTTTGGCTTTTGCTTCTTCTGAAAAATTATTCCATTCAGATGCTGAAAATTGTGGTGTGCTATCATCACAAACTGCATTCGTTTTTGTATTCCCAGTCTTCTCAAAATCTTCAATTAGTTCAGATATTTTTATAGCTTTATCTCTTTCTAAACAATAATACGAATCAAATATCTGCTTAAAAATCCATTGCGTCCATTTATAGTAATCTGGGTCAGAAGTCTGAATTTCTCTGCTCCAATCATAAGAAAAACCAATCTGATCAAATTGTTTTCTATATCTGTCTGTATTTTCTTTAGTTGCAATTGCAGGATGAATTCCTGTTTGGATTGCATATTGCTCAGTTGGCAAACCAAAAGAATCATAGCCCATTGGATGTAAAACGTTAAACCCTTTTGATCGTTTATATCTAGCAAAAATATCAGACGCAATATAGCCTAGAGGATGACCAACATGCAAGCCTGCCCCAGAAGGATAAGGGAACATGTCTAAAACATAATATTTTTGTTTATTATAATCTTCTGAGACCTTATATATTTGCTTTTCTTTCCAGTATTGCTGCCACTTTTCTTCTATTTCTTTGAAATTATATGTCATCTTATTAATATTCATCCGCATGCAAAGTTAATGAATAACATCAATTAGTAATTTGTATTTTTATATTTTAGCACCTAAATGAGATTAGGCAAAAACAAATCATTAAATAGAAAAATAATTTCGTCATCTGCGTCAATAGTAATTAGTTTGTCACTAGTTCTTTTTGTAGTAGGACTTCTTGCATTGGTGCTAATAAATGCACAAAGACTCTCTGATTATGTAAAAGAAAATATTGGATTTACAATAATGCTAGAAAAAGAGGCAAGCGAAATTGAAACCATCAAACTTGAAAAAGAATTATATGCAGCTCCATTTGCTAAAAGTACTAGTTTTATTACAAAAGAGCAAGCAACTATAGATCTAAAAGCTGACTTAGGAGAAGATTTTGTCGAATTCTTAGGATATAGCCCCCTTTTATCTTCTATCGACATAAAGCTGAATGCAGATTATGCTAATATAGATAGTTTGGAAAAAATTACTTTTGAATTAAACAAGAACCCTATAGTGTTTGAAGCTTATTATCAAAAAGATTTGGTAGATAAAATAAATAAAAATGTAACTAAGCTATCATTCTTTTTGTTAATATTCTGTATGCTTCTGTTTTTTATTGCTTTTGCACTCATCAACAATACAATACGTCTTTCTGTTTACGCAAAACGATTTTTGATTAGAACAATGAGGCTGGTTGGAGCAACAAATAAGTTTATTCAAAAGCCTTTTTTAATTAATAGTATATACCAAGGAATATATAGCTCATTATTTGCGATATTTATGCTTATTGGAACCATTCAGTTAATACAAGGGGACTCTACCGAAATGCTTAATATTAATGATTTAAAAACAATTGGAATAGTATTCATCCTTATTGTACTTTTTGGAATGATTATAAGTGTATTGTCAACATTTTTTGCTGTAAAAAAATATATAAAACTTAACGAAAACGAACTATATAACTAAAATATTTTACTATGGATTTTGCATTTAAAAAAAAGAATTATATTCTATTGATAGTTGGGCTGGTTTTTATAGCTAGCGGGCTTATTTTAATGATTGGAGGTGGGGCCGAAGACCCTGCAGAATTTTCTGCAGAAATTTTTAACTTTCAAAGATTAACCCTTGCACCAATTTTAATTGCTACCGGATTTATTATTGAATTCTTTGCTATAATGTACAAAAATAAAAATTCCTAATGTATGGATATAATCAGTGCGATTATACTTGGGATCATTCAAGGGCTAACAGAATTCCTTCCTGTAAGTAGCAGTGGTCATTTAGAGATAGCAAAAGCGTTACTAGGAGATGATAGGGTTGCTGAAAAAAGTCTACTTATGACTGTTGTGCTGCATTTTGCAACAGCTCTATCAACAATAATCATTTTCCGTAAAGATTTATCAAACATATTTCTAGGATTATTTCTGTTCAAAAATAATGAATCGTTTAGGTATTCATTAAAAATTATCCTTTCTATGTTGCCTGCAGTATTAGTAGGAACAATATTTAATAAAGAAATTGAATCTTTATTTGGTGGCGATTTAATTTTGGTTGGGTGTATGCTAGTAATTACCGGTCTATTACTTTTCCTTGCTGATAAAGCAAAGGCTTCAAATAAAACGATAGGAATAAAAGAGGCAATAATTATTGGTCTATCTCAAGCAATAGCTATTCTTCCTGGTATATCAAGATCGGGGGCCACTATATCAAGCTCTGTTTTACTTGGTGTTGACAAAGAAAAATCTGCTCGATTTTCATTCTTAATGGTAATACCTTTGATTTTTGGTAAAATGGCTAAAGATATTTTATCTGGTGAAATTAATACTGCTAGCGCTGATTTTTTATCGCTTGCTGTTGGTTTTATTTTTGCATTTATTACGGGAATGATTGCTTGTAAATGGATGATTAAGCTAGTTAAAAGAAGTCAATTAAAATACTTTTCTTACTACTGCTTCGCCATTAGTACATTAGTAATTGTAACAGCTTTATTATAAAATGAAATTCTTCCCTTCATCAGTTGATGAGTTTTTAAGCGGGCAAATTTTATTAATTAATAAGCCCCTTGGCTGGTCGTCATTTGATGTTGTAAAAAAAATAAAAAACCTAATCCGAAAAAAGTACGAATTAAAAAAAATTAAAGTGGGTCATGCGGGAACCTTAGACCCGTTAGCTTCTGGGCTCTTAATAGTTTGTACTGGTAAATTTACCAAAAAAATACCCGAAATTCAAATACAGAAAAAAACATATACCGGCATTATAAGGTTAGGAGGAACTACTGCATCATATGATCTAGAAACTGCAGTAAATAATAACTATAAAACTGGGCATATTACTGAAAAACTAATCCGCAATGCTACAAAAAAATTTATAGGAAACATTGATCAAACCCCCCCCATCTTTTCAGCATTAAAAAAAGATGGTGAAAGGCTTTATGAGAAAGCACGTAGGGGCGAAAAAGTAGAGATTAAGAGTAGAAAAGTAACCATACATCAGTTTAAGATTATAAGCTGTAAGAATTTAAATGTTCAGTTTGAGATTAAATGTAGTAAAGGCACTTATATTCGATCAATTGCAAATGATTTTGGGGCGGAACTTAATAGCGGTGGCTATCTCAGTAAACTATGTAGAACTGAAATTGGAAATTACAATATAGTAAAAAGTATTGATATTAATACTTTTGAAGAGCTCTTAAATAAGTGATTTTACTTGACTTACACTTTTCAATATATTATATTTGCTGCTTTTTAAAATTTAACCTATACTATCAAATGAAATATAAGCTATCAATGTTCGATTTTAACTTGCCAGAATCAAGAATTGCAAAAAAACCAGTTGCTGAAAGAGAAAATGCAAAACTTATGGTCTTACATAAAAATACCGGAAAAATTGAACACAAAAAGGTGGCTGATTTAAAAGATTATTTTACTGAGGGAGATATTGTTGCAATTAATAACACAAAAGTATTTCCCGCAAGATTATATGCAAATAAAGAAAAAACCGGGGCAATGATTGAGGTATTCTTATTGCGAGAATTAAACAAAGAAAATAGACTCTGGGATGTATTAGTTGATCCAGCCAGAAAAATTAGAATCGGTAATAAATTATTTTTTGGCGAAAATGAGGAGTTAATTGCGGAGGTAATTGACAATACTACTTCAAGAGGCCGAACTTTAAGATTTCTGTTTGACGGCACTCATCAAGAGTTTAAAGAAACTATTACTGCGCTCGGAGAAACACCAATTCCTAAACACTTAGGAAGAAAAGCAACAGAAAATGATACTAAACGTTTTCAGACAATATATGCAAAGCATGAGGGAGCTGTTTCAGCTCCAACTGCAGGGCTTCATTTTAGCAAAATCTTAATGAAAAGAATGGAGTTGGATGGAGTGGAGTTTGCTGAAACTACTTTACACGTCGGGCTTGGCACCTTTAATGAGATTATGGTTGAAGATCTATCTAAGCACAAAATGGAGTCGGAAGAGATTATAATTCCAGAAAAAGCCGCTGAACAAATTAATATTGCGAAGTCAAACAACAAAAGAATTTGTAGTGTTGGAACAACCGTAATGCGTACCTTAGAGTCATCTGTTTCAACTAAAAACGAAGTAATCCCTTTTGAAGGATGGACAAATATTTTTCTTTTTCCTCCTCATAATTTTAGAATTGCAAATTGCATGCTTACTAACTTCCACCTACCTAAATCTGCTTTAATGATGCAGGTTGCTGCCTTTTCTGGCTTAGATATACTAAAAACAGCTTATAAAGAAGCTATAAAAAAGAAATATAACTTCCATACTTTTGGAGATGCCATGTTAATTATTTAACATGAAAAAAGTTGCTTTAATAGTTGCTGGAGGTAAGGGGATTCGAATGGGATCAAAAATTCCTAAGCAGTTTTTAATTCTAAAAGAACTCCCAATATTAATGCATACTATTAAACTGTTTTCTGATTTTGAAAAAATCTTTTTAGTTTTACCTAGTTCAGAATTCAAATATTGGGAAACCCTTTGTGAAAAATATAATTTTAAAGTAGATCATGTTTTAGTTAATGGCGGAGAAAGTCGATTCCATTCTGTCAAAAATGGCCTAAATAAAATTGATAACGAATCTGTTGTGGCAATACATGATGGAGTAAGACCGCTTGTTTCAAAAAAATTAATATCTACGTTAATCTCTAAGACTAAAACAGGAATTGGAATGATTCCGATAATTCCGATAAAAGATTCTATCAGAAAAGTTGAAGGTAAAAAATCTATATCTATTAAGCGAAATAATTTATATCGAATTCAAACTCCACAATGTTTTTTAAGTTCTGACATAAAAGATGCATACAAACAAAAATTCTCTCAAAAATTCACCGACGATGCAATTGTTTTAGAAAATAATGGAGGAAAAATAAAAACTATTTTAGGTGAAGAAAAAAACATTAAAATTACCACTAAAAAAGATTTAATAGTTGCAAAGAATTTATGCTATAACAGAAACTTTCTTTAATCCAGAAATCAAATTTACTCCAGGTATTTTGCCTTTTTCAAATGTGCCTAAGTTAGCAAATCCTAATGCTTCTGCTCCATTTTTAGAAGCTATTTTAAGCAGTGTGTTTAAATCAAAATTTGAATTTTCCTTAATCACTAAAATTTCTTCCAAAATAGAAAGACACTTATTAGATGCCAAGCTGTCAGTTCCCACACATAATTTATCGGCGTCAAAAATTGAATAATCTGGCAAGGTGCTTTCAATATATAAGTTGGCGTTTGGGCAAGTACAATAATAGTTGTCCGTTAAGTCTTCTTTTTGTGTAAATGTATTGTGGACTAACATTATCTTGCCTGCTTCTAATTCTTCTAAAACATCAACTGCTCTTTGTCTAATGCTCCAAATTTCAGGACTTGCTTTTTTATTTTCTAGCCACGTTTTTAAGACTCCCTCTTTATTTTGAAATAATTTATTTTCATGATGTGTTTCTTGCATGTGTATTGTAATTAAAGAGTCCTTATTGTCAAAAGAAAGATTAATATCGCTCATTAATTTTGGCGGAACTGAATAAGGAGCGTGAGGTGAAATCGTTGCTTTTTGTTCAGCTTGTCTAAACTTATTTTGCAAGGCTTTTGCTCTCATAATAATTTGATTTCTCAATTTGTTTTGAACTCCAAAAACCTCAATAAAATTATAATATTTTAAATTCCCTTTCTTCTTTTGAAAAATGGTATCAGCAGTGTTACAGATATCTCCTACTGCAACAATCCCGTTTTTTATCATTTGTTGCTCTGCCTTAATTATTGCTTCTTTAATTTTCTTTTGAGAAAAATTATTTCTTTTTTGAACAGCGCCAACAAAATTTAAAAATCCTTTGCCTTTTTCTATATGGCCTGTAAGATGAGATAATTCAAGATGGCAATGCGAATTAACAAATCCAGGACATAAAATCCCGTCAAATATTTCTAAATTGTTATTTGATATTTCTTCTCTCTTCTCAAAAATTGCAATAACTTCACCTGAATCAGAGATTTGTAAAACCCCCTGCTTAATTGGATTTGTATATAGTGGATATAAATAATCTGCCGTTATGAATCGCATAGGGACAAAAGTAATATATCTTTGCAAAAAATTATGGATAAAAAAATAGATGTACGAAGTTTAACATTAGATGAGATTTTTGAGTTTTGTTCAAAAAACAAGCTTCCTAAATTCAGAGCTAAACAAATATGGGAGTGGCTGTGGAAAAAAAGGGCAATCTCTTTTGATGAAATGACATCTTTATCTAAAGCTTTGCGAGAATTGCTTTATACTAATTTTACAATAAAGCCTATAAAAATTCACAAAGCAGAAAGAAGTATAGATCGCACAATAAAATACAGCCTACAGCTTCATGACAAGTTATTAATTGAAGGTGTTTTAATACCCACAAAAAAAAGAATAACTGCTTGCGTGTCTTCTCAAGTAGGCTGCAGTTTAGCTTGTGATTTTTGTGCAACAGGCAAGCTAAATCTAGAAAGAAACTTAACTGCTGCTGAGATTTACGATCAAGTTTTTATTTTAAATGAAGAGTCTCTAGCAAACTTTAATCAGCCCCTCTCAAATATTGTATTTATGGGAATGGGGGAGCCATTATTAAATTATAGTGCATTATTAGATAGTATTAATCTAATTACAACAAAGAATGGATTAGGAATTTCACCCAAAAGGCTAACCGTATCAACGGCAGGTATTGCTAAAATGATAAAGAGACTAGCTGATGATAAGGTAAAGTTTAATCTTGCCATTTCATTACATTCTGCAACTAATAGTAAAAGAGACATATTAATGCCACTAAACACTAAAATAAATCTGGAAAAATTAAGAGAATCTACTCAATATTTTTATGACAAAACAGGCACTAGAGTAACTTATGAATATATATTATTTAAGGATTTAAATGACAGTTTAAAAGATGCAGAAAATCTAGTTCATTTTACAAAAGCCATTCCATGCAAAATAAATCTTATTGAATATAATACTGTTGACGATTTACCTTATAAAAAATCCTCTAATAAAGCTACTGAACGCTTCATTAAAATATTAGAAAGCAATAACCTTATTGTAAATTTGAGAAAAAGTAAGGGTAAGGATATTGCGGCTGCCTGCGGCCAATTAGCAAACAAACTTAAATAACTTTTTAACAAAGAATATGATGCTTTTAAAGACGTGTTTTTCTTTGTATATTCGCATTTCTAGTTCGTACTAATGACAAAATTAAACGACATAAAAGCTCCCATTAAATTGGAAATGGACATATTTGAAAAGAAATTCAAAGAGTCATTAAAAAGCAATGTTTCGTTACTTGATAGAATAATGCATTATATTATAAAGCGAAAAGGGAAGCAAATGCGTCCAATGTTTGTTTTTCTTACAGCAAAACTTTTTGGCAAGATCCAGGAAAACACTTATCGAGCTGCTTCAATGATTGAACTACTACACACTGCAACCTTAGTGCACGATGATATAATTGATGAGACTTATTTTAGAAGAGGTGTTTTTTCAATTAATGCTATATGGAAAAATAAAATTGCTGTTTTGGTAGGAGATTTTTTACTTAGTAGGGGATTATTAATTGCAGTAAAAAATAAAGAATATGACCTATTAGATATAATGAGTACTGCTGTTCAAGACATGAGTGAAGGAGAGTTGTTGCAGATTGAAAAAGCTAGAGGATTAGATATTACTGAACAGGTTTATTTTGATATTATTCGTCAAAAAACAGCAACACTTATTGCTGCTTGCTGTGCTAGTGGCGCTAATTCTGTTGGGCAGGAGAAAAATGTAGTTGAAAAAATGCGTCTTTTTGGAGAAAAAGCTGGAATTGCTTTTCAAATAAAAGATGATTTATTTGATTATACTCAAACTGCTATTTTAGGCAAGCCAACTGGAGTAGATATTAGAGAACAAAAAATGACACTCCCTTTAATCTTTACTCTTAATACAGTAGAAAAAAAACTTAAACATCACATTATTAATATTATTAAAAATCACAATAAAAATGATAAAAAAGTTGAAGAAGTTATTTCTTTAGTGAAAAAAAATGGAGGATTGGATTATGCTAAAAAAATAATGATTAATTATCATAATGATGCATTAGAAATTCTAGAAACTTTTAGTAATAATGCTGCAAAAAAATCATTGCAGTTATTGTTAGAATATGTCGTAAAGCGAGAAAAATGATTCCTCAAGAAACAATAGACAAAATATTTGAAGCTGCTAGAATTGAAGAAGTTGTAGGGGACTTTGTTGATTTAAAAAAAGCAGGTGTAAATTATAAAGGGAGGTGCCCTTTTCATGACGAGAAAACACCATCATTTGTGGTATCGCCTACTAAAGGAATCTATAAATGTTTTGGGTGTGGCAAGGGAGGAAATAGTATTATGTTTATTCAAGAAATTCAAGGAGCAAGCTATCCTGAAGCGCTTAAATATGTAGCAGAAAAGTATCATATTGAAATCATTGAGCGCCTGCTAACACCTGAACAAGCCAGCAAGCTATCGGCAAAAGAAAGCCAGTTTCTTGCAACTAAATTTGCTAGTGATTATTTTCAAGATATTCTTTGGCACTCTAAAGAAGGAAAAACTATTGGGCTAGCTTATTTCAAGGAAAGAGGTTTTTCAGAAGATATTATTAAAAAATTTAAATTAGGGTATAGTCCTAAAAAACAAAATTCATTTGAGGTTGAAGCTATTAAAGCTGGATACGATAGAACTATCTTAGTTGAAGCAAGCTTGATTGGAGAAAATGAAAATGGAAAAAGTTATGATAAATTTAGAGAAAGAGCAATATTCCCAATACATTCTTATTCAGGAAAAGTAATTGGCTTTGGAGGCAGAGCATTTAATGCTGAAGCAAAATCAAAATATTTAAACTCAGGTGAAACTTTAAATTATGATAAATCAAAAGTTTTATATGGTTTATATCTATCTAAACAAGAAATAAGTAAGGCAGACAGGTGTTTTATTGTTGAGGGCTATACTGATGTTATTTCAATGCACCAAAACAGTATAAAGAATGTAGTTGCAGCTTCTGGCACAGCTCTAGGAGAGCATCAAATTAGCCTAATAAAGAGGTCTACCAAAAATGTAACTCTACTATATGATAGCGACATTGCTGGTGTTAAAGCTACAATTCGATCTATTAATCTTTGCTTAAAAGCAGAAATGAATGTGAAGATTGCCTCTTTTCCTAAAGGAGAAGATCCTGATTCATATTCAAAAAAACTAACAACAGGTGAGTTTAAAGATTATCTAGATGAAAATTCACTTAATTTTGTTGATTATCTAATTAAAATTTATAATTTGAATGGTCAGAATGAGCCAGACAGAATAATAGAAATTAAAAAAAATATTATTGATAGTATTTCCGAAATTCCCGATGTATTTAGTCGCGAAGAATATTGCAAAATTTATCATTCTAAACTAGGTGTCTCTGAAAAATCTCTCTTGGAACAAGTCGCCAAAGCAAGGCGAATAGTTAAAAACAAACCCGCAGCAAAAAAAAGTAAAAATGATACAGAAATAAAAAAGAAATCACATAAGAAAAATACTGCAACGCAAAAACTACAAAAACAAGAAGAAGAAATTTTAAGGCTTCTTATTAATTATGGTAACGAAACATTTATAATTGACCATGAAGAAAGTAATGTAGCAGTTATGATAATCAATGAATTAAAGCAAGATAAGATTGAGCTTTCTAATCCAGAATATCATAAATTATATAATAAAATCATAGATCTTATTAATGAAATTGGTTTTGTTGATATTCAGAAATTGATTAATAACTCAAATACTGACCTTAGTAAGCTTACTGTAGATTTAATTGCCCAACCTCACAGTATTAGTCATAATTGGCAAAAAAGACATAATATAACTACTGGAAGAGAAGATGAAAAGATGCAAAAAACAACCGAAAAAGCTATTTTATCACTGAAAAAAGAAATTGTTGATATACAAATCATAGAATTACAAGAGAGACTTAAAATAGGAGCTATTAGTGATGAAGAAATAAAAATGTTGAGCCAAAAAACAAAAATCAAAACAAAAATTGCAAAAATTTTAGGCAGGAATATTGGTTAAATTCATTGTAATATCATTATGTGTAACTATAGCATCAAATGCAATAGCTCAAGAGCTTGATTACGAAAAGCTTGGTGACAATCTACAAATAGCTCTTCCAATAAGTGCATTTACATCAACTTTTATTTGGAAAGATCATTCAGCAAGAGCTCCTGGACAATTTATACAAGCCATGGGAACTTCATTTGTGATTACACATTCTTTAAAAAGATTAATTAATAAAGAACGTCCAAATGGAGGGGAGCATAGCTTTCCCTCAGGACATACCTCCGCAGCTTTTACTGGTGCGGCTTTTATTGAAAGGAAATATGGTTTTCAGGCAGGAATTCCTGTGTATTTACTAGCCTCATATGTTGGGTGGAGCAGAGTAAAAGCAAACAAACATGATTATTGGGATGTAATTGGTGGCATTCTTGTTGGCTATGGAAGCGCATATATTTTTACTACACCAATAAACAAAATCAAGCTTGGAATAAATAATGTTGGGAAAAGAAATAGCTTTTCACTACACATTAAGCTTTAAATCTTTTATAATTAATTGCAAATTCTTTCTTCCATTCCACTCATTTTCATTAATAGAATAACACATATTAAAAGGCTGGCAACCCTTAATATTCTTAAAAAATTTACCAAATCCGAAACCAATACAAGAAATTGAGCCAGTATAAGTTTTTGCATTAATTTGCAAATGTGATTTATCCTCACCTATTTGTTTGCCAAAACCATTATCAATAATATCTTTACTAACAAATACCGGTGCTAGGTTTTGAGGACCAAAAGGTGCAAATTGTTTTATTATTCTAAATAATTTATTATTTACTTCATTTATATCTATCTCTATATCTATTTCTAATTTTGGAGACAATTGATCGGCAGTTATTGTTTCTGAAACTGCAACTTCAAACGCATGAATAAATTTGTTTAAATTTTCTCTCTTAACACTTAAACCTGCAGCATATTTATGCCCTCCAAATTTTTCACATAAATTTGAGCATTTTGAAATAGCTTTATATAAATCAAAATCATGTACTGATCGAGCGGATCCTGTCAGTATTCCATCATTTTCAGAAAATACAATTGTAGGTTTATAATGTTTCTCTATTAAACGAGAAGCAACAATCCCAACAACTCCTTTATGCCATTTCTTACTAAAAACAACAGTTGATTTTTTACGCTCATCAACCATTTCAAGAGCCTCTAGTGTAGTACTTTTGTCAAGATTTTTTCTTGTTGTATTTTTGTTTTCTATCTCATAAGCAAACAGCTTAGATTTTTCATAATCCTCTTCAATAAGAATTTCAACAGCTTTTTTTGCATGATCTATTCTTCCTGCAGAATTAATTCTAGGTGCAATGCCAAAAATAACATCAGAAATTGTAAGGTTTTTAGTCTTAGTGGAAGCCTTTATTAATGCTCTTAAACCAATTCTGGGATTAGAATTTATTTGTTTTAAACCATAAAACGCTAATATCCTATTCTCTCCTATCATTGGGACAATGTCGGCCGCGATACTTACAACCACTAAATCTAAAAGCGATGTTATTTCCTCTTGATGAATATTATTATTCAAACAATATGCTTGTATAAGTTTAAACCCAACTCCACAACCAGAAAGCTCTTTAAAAGGATAGGTACAGTCGAATTGTTTTGGATTTAATATTGCCACTGCACTAGGAATTTCTTCTGCTGGAGTGTGATGGTCGCAAATTATAAAGTCAATTCCTTTTTCATTTGCATAGGCAACCTGAGAAACCGCTCTTATGCCACAATCTAAAGCAATAATTAAGTTACATTTTTTTTCTAAGGCATAATTAATCCCCTGTATTGAAATTCCATATCCTTCCTCATATCGACATGGAATATAAAATTCAATAGCCTTAGTATATTTTTTTAGAAAAGAATACATCATCGCGACTGAAGTTGTCCCATCAACATCATAATCTCCATAAATCAAAACCTTTTCTTTTTTAGCAATTGCATTTTGAAGCCTTGTAACTGCATTTTGCATATTTTTCATTAAATAAGGATCGTGAAGGTCGGAAAGTTGCGGACGAAAAAAATCTTTGGCCTCCTCAAAGCTAGTAATTCCTCTTAACACTAATAACTCGGCTACAATTTTACTAACGCCTAAACTTTTAGCTAACAAGCTAACATTTTGCTTATCAGTAGATTTAATTTTCCAGGTTTTCTTCATTTGGTTTTTGTGAAAGATTAGTCTGAACTAAAATGGAGTACTTGTGTATTAACTCAAAAATATCTATTATCGTTTTTTCATCTAATCCAAATTTTTTAACATCCTGTTTCCTGTTTTGAATTATTTCAATCCATCTTTCTATTTGCAAAATAGTTATTTCATTCTTTTGTTTAAAACCAGCTATTTCTTCAACGATTTCTTTTCTGCGAGCTAAAATTTTTACGATTTCTTTATCAAGCACATCAATTCTATTTCTGAAAAATATTAATTGATTTTTTATCTCAACATCATTAACCCTTTCTTTTCTAAGAATTAAATTATTTAAGAGTATGTCAAGCTCATTTGCAGTAATTTGTTGATTAGGATCACTTAATGCCGTTTTAGGGTTATGATGAGCTTCAATCATCAATCCATCTAAATTTAAATCCATTGCTATTTGTGATATTTCTTCTAACATATAATTATTACCCGAAATATGTGATGGGTCACAAATAATCGGTAAGTCAGAAGCCTCTTCTCTTAGCCTTATTGGGAGTTCCCATTTTGGATCATTTCTAAAGGCTGAATTTTCATAGCTATAGAAACCTCTATGAATAGCTGCAAGCTTATTAACTCCAACTTTATTTAGTCTCTCTAATGCTCCAACCCACAAACCTAACTCTGGGTGAATAGGGTTTTTTACAAAAATTGGCATATTTACTCCTTTTAGTGCTTCTGCAATTTCCTGCACATAAAATGGATTGACAGTTGTTCTTGCTCCGATCCAAAGCATGTCAATTCCTGCCTCCAAACAAAGTTCTACATGTTTTGCTGTAGCAACTTCAGTAGCAACTTTTAATTTGCAATCTATTTGCACTTGCTTTAGCCATTTCAAAGCTTCTTCTCCCATCCCCTCAAATGAATTTGGATGTGTTCTTGGCTTCCAAACTCCAGCCCTAAATACATCTACAGTGTTTTTAATCTTATGTGCTATTTTTAAAGTTTGTCTTTCAGATTCGGCACTGCAAGGCCCTGCAATTAAAAAAGGTTTTTTATATATAAATTTATCTATATTCATTTTTTTCCATGCACAATAATTACAAACTCTCCTTTTGGCTTTTTTTCTTGAAAATATTGCACAGCATCAAAAATACTTCCTCTTATTGTCTGTTCAAACATTTTGCTTATTTCCCTAGAGATGGATACTTTTCTGTCTGCCCCAAAAAAATCTAAAAACTGACCTAGTGTTTTAATGATTCGATGTGGGGATTCATAAAATATCATAGTTCTTTTTTCTTCAGATAACAATTCCAATCTAGTTTTCCTGCCCTTTTTAACAGGAAGAAATCCTTCAAAAATAAACTTTTCAGTTGGTAGGCCTGAATTTACTAGAGCAGGGACAAAAGCCGTTGCTCCTGGCAGGCAATCCACCTCTATTCCCTCTTTAATGCACTCTCTTATGAGCAAAAATCCAGGGTCAGAAATAGCAGGTGTACCTGCATCAGAAATTAATGCAACAGTTTCTCCAGATTTTAATTTTTCAACATAATGTAATAAAAAATGATGTTCATTATGCATATGAAAAGGGACCATTGAGGTTTTAATTTCATAGTATGAAAATAACTTTCTTGATGTTCGTGTATCCTCTGCTAAAACCAAATCAACCTCTTTAAGCAAGCGAATTGCTCTTAAAGTTATATCCTCCATATTACCTATAGGAGTAGGAATAATGTATAATTTTGACATCTTACTAAATTATAAAAATAGTGGATAAAAATCTAATTGAGGAGAAATTCTTATTGTAGGCGCTGGTAAATGGAAATAATTCAACCAATGTTTTACTTTCTTTGCTGATGGAGAATTCCACTTTTTTAACATTTTAGGAATATCATAATCTAATGCAATATACCATTCATTATTTCCTCCTTTTTTAGTATTGTTCTCATTTAAATATTGTGTGTCATCTAGCCCAAATCCAATTGCAAGATTCAGCCATTCTGGCCAACAACAAGTTTCAGTAAAATGATTCAGATCAAATGTCAACCAATAAGTCTGATTAGGATAATCATCTTGCCAAGAGTTTTTATTTATTTCTTTATTTCTTTGTTGCTCTAATTTCCAGTAAATATCAGACCTTTTATAATAAGAAAATTTAAAGTCTATTCCTTTTAAATCATTATTATAATATTGTGCTAATGGCCAAATTGAGCCTGCTGAGCCAAGTGCCAGATCCCATTTACTAAATCCCCAATATGGAGCATAGCCATCTTTTATTTCAATAGCAAGTTGAATTACAGATCCAAATGCGGCTCCATACCAAAGCGATTTTTTTTCATTCATTCCTGTCCATCGCATTGATGATGAAAAAACATCCGATGCCTGAAGGCCTCCCATAAAATGACCAAGCTTATCTACATTTAATGCATATGTGAAATCTGCTCCATCATCAAAATGGAAGCCTGTTTGTTTCTCTGCCCACCAAGCATTTTTAACGTACCAATAAGATCCTCCAAGAGCAAGTCCTATGCTACTACTAGCAATTAAAACTCGTTTTTTATTTATTTTCTTCACTTCAGTTTGAGCTAAAAGATTATTAAATAATAAAAGATAGATCAATAATAAAAACAAACTTTTAAATTTCATATATTTTGAAATTGGTTTTCATACTTTTGTTAGCAAACATAATCAAAGGCCCTTTAATAAAACTAAGAAATAAAATGTTTTTAGAAACCCCAGCAAACTTGCCAATACAAAAAGGAAGTATTGAAGTAATATGTGGGTCTATGTTTGCTGGCAAAACAGAGGAGCTAATAAGGAGGGTAAAAAGAGCTAAATACGCTAAACTTAACATCAAAATTTTCAAGCCTAAAATTGATACTAGATATGATAAAAAGAATGTTGTTTCTCATGACAATAATTTCATTAAAGCAACAATAGTAGAGAATTCTAATGAAATATTATTATTAATTAAAGAAGCTAAAGTAGTTGCCATAGATGAGGCTCAATTTTTTGATGATAATTTATTTGCTGTATGTAATCAGATTGCAAATAATGGAATACGAGTAATTGTTGCTGGTCTTGACATGGATTTTTTAGGTAATCCTTTTGGGCCAATGCCAAAAATTTTAGCAGTTGCTGAACACGTAACAAAAGTACATGCTATTTGTGTAAATTGCGGATCAATTGCCAATCATTCATTTAGAAAAACACAAGAAACTGAATTAGTGAAAATAGGCGAAAATAATGAATACAAACCTCTTTGTCGCGCATGCTTTAATAATCAAAAATATTAATGTCAAACTCTCATGAAACTATATTATCTGTTGATTTAGAAGCTTTAGAGCATAATTATGACTATCTCAAATCTAAACTAAATCCTGGTACAGAAATTATAGCAGTTGTAAAAGCTTTTGCATATGGGCATGGAGACATTGTGATCGCCAAAAAATTAGAGTCGCTAGGTGTAAAAGCATTTTGGGTCGCTGATTTTGAAGAAGGCATTAAACTAAGAGAATCTGGTATTAATTCTCAAATAATAATTGCTAACCCTGGATCAAAAAGTTATTCTATTATTACTAAATATAATTTACAGCCTGTAATTTATAATTTTCGATTATTAGATCTTTATGGGGGAAAGGGCAATACTATTAGTGTTCATATTAAATTTAATAGTGGAATGAATAGATATGGGTTTCATTTAAATGAAATTAGAATGCTTGCAAAAAAACTAAAAGAATATCCCAATCTTATCATACAAAGTATCTGTACGCATCTCTCCTCTTCAAATGAAAGCAGTAACGATGAATTTACGCGTTCACAATTATTAAGGTTTGAGACAATCACATCATCATTTTATACAAAGACTCAAATAAAGACAAAAAAACATATATTAAATACTGCCGGACTTCTCAGATTCCCTGATTCGCAAGCAGAGATGGTTCGTTTAGGCATTGGCCTATATGGGATTGGACAAGATAAAAATTTAAAACCTATAGCAAAATTACAAAGTCATATTGTGCAAATATTAAATTTGAATGAAGGAGATAAGGTTGGTTATTATGGAGCCTTTATAGCTAATAAAAAAATGAGAATTGGAATTATCCCTATTGGTTATGCTGATGGGATTAATAGAAAGCTAGGCAATGAAAACGGCTGGGTTACTGTTAACAAAAAACACGCAAAAATTATTGGTGAGATTAGTATGGATAGCATGATAATTGACTTAACAATAATTGATGCAAATGAGGGGGATATTGTTACAATATTTGATGCAGAAAATAATGTTTCCAATATTGCTAAAAATTTAAAAACTATACCTTACGAAGTACTAGCAACTCTTAATAGACGAATTAAAAGGGTTTATTCTCAATAACTCTTGTAGTTAAAATAAGATAAAAGAATATAACAAAAATTACACCAGCCTGCCTTTCTAACATTGATTCAGTTAAAAGACTTGAGCCTACAATAAAAATAAAGGAAGCTAACAAATAATTTTGGTTTTTTAATGATTTAAAAAATGGGGCTAACAAAAGCCACATTATTAACAAAAATCCAAAAATTCCAATTGCACCAAATATCTGCAAGTACTGATTATGAAAATTATAACCCCTATCAAACGATGTTCTATAACGACTTTTTTTCCTTTTTAAACTATTTTTTGCGTAAGCATATAATTGCTCCTGATAAGATTTATTATTAAGTTTTGCTTTTTGCCTTAAATAATTAGTTGTTTTTGTGTTCTGTTCGATCTGGCCAACAATACTATCTATTAAAGATTCAGAAATTGAACTTTGCGAAATTACTTGTGAGTATCTTTCGATTAGCTCATCTTTTACATCGCCAACACCAGTTCCGATTAACCAATTATCTTTGATAACTATCAAGGCCTCAGACCAAATAAATTTTCTTGGATCAGAATTATCAGCATGTACTCCAATATTCTTAACATGAGAAACTGTTTGTTTAAATCTATAGTTCAATGCTGAAGGCATACTCATAATGAATTTACCAAATAAAAAGATTAAGACGACATATATTATTCCTAAAAAAAGTTTGCTTTTCCTATAATATATAGGCAGTATCGTTATTGGAATTAACACCATTATTACTAAAAGCTGCATCCTAGATGATAATACCAATATAAAAGTCAACTGTAGAAAAACAGCAACCAGCATGATTAAATTAGATATATATTTTTGCTTTAATCTCAAATAAATAAATACTGCAATAGAAAAACAAGTATACATTGCTTGATATGCCGAATGCATATTAACTGTAAATTTATGATAAAAAAACTCATTTATTTCTGATGTTTGCATATAGCTAATACAGGCGTCTATAAGGCAAAAAAAGTTAAGAAAAAGGCTTGATAATGCAAAAGATAATAGTATTTGACTTATTTGTTTTTTGGTGAGCCTCTCTTGTGACGCGATAATTAATGGTAAAATTAAAATTGGGCTTTTAAGAAACAAGTCACTTAGTGCAAACTCTATATTGTCTGACCAGAGCAAACTTAAAGCATATAAAAAATAAAGAGCAATCATCCCAACAGCTAGAATGTTTTCTCTTAATTTAATCATTTTATGCTTAAAACCTGCAGAAATTATCCACTGTAATAAAAGACCAATAATTGCTATTTTATAAAAAACTACTTGTAGTCCAATTCCTATAGAGCATAGTAATAATAAATAAAAATATATTTGCTTGGGTCTGATTAAGGATTGCATTATTCTTAATTCAGAATTTCATTATAGTTTTCTTTATTTTGTAAAAGAGAAATTGCTTTTTTAACCTCAAGATCAAAAATTAACCCCCCTTTTATTCTTCCAGTTTGATAGTAGTATCTGCTAAGGATCTCTGATGTTAAAATTTCTTTTATGTCATCTTTACTTTTTTGTAAGTCATCATTCTTATTTATCTGCATCTTAGCTACTAATGCATCATACTCCTGAGACAATCCACTAAAATATTTTTCATCCTTCGCTTTCTTTTTTAATTTATCTAAACTCTTTTCTGTTTCAGTTTTATAAGAATATTCTTTGTCTAATAAATATGTTGTAAAATCATTATATATTAAATCTGAACAAATGAATTGCTCTGAAATACTATCATTTGTAAATCTAAAATCAGTAGCAAAATCAAAGAATAATCGTTCTTTTAAAAGTGATAAAATTATATTACTATATTTCCCCGCATCAATCTGAATATCTGGCAAAATACCACCTCCGTCCTTGACTTCTCTTCCGTTTCTTGTTGTAAAAATAGTCATTAATGAATCAGGGACCTTTCCTATACTACCATCTTCATTTCTATTTGTATAGTCTAAAGCCTGGATACACCTTCCGCTTGGAATATAATACTTTGCAACCGTAAGCTTTAACTGTGAATTATACGACAATTTTCTTGTTTGTTGAACTAACCCCTTGCCATAACTTCTCTGCCCTATAATTACTCCTCTATCTAAATCCTGAATAGATCCCGCTACAATTTCAGAAGCTGAAGCTGATGAAGAATTTATTAATATCACTAAGGGAACTTCTGTGTTTAATGGATTGTTATTAGCTACGTACTGCTTATCCCATGATTTTATTTTACCTTTAGTACTTACCACCTGCTCTCCTTTTTCAACAAACAGATTTACAATATCAACAGATTCATTTAATAGCCCTCCAGGATTATTTCTTAAATCAAGAATTAGCCCATTAAGCTCTCTTTCTTTTTGTAGTTCTTTTATAGCCTTTTCAAGATCATTAGCACAATTTCTAGTAAAACTCCTAAGTCTTACGTATCCTATTCCATCAACTAAATAAGCAAAATAAGGAACACTAGCAACAGAAACCTTCTCTCTTTCAAAACTCACTGAAAATGGTGCTCCTAAATTTTTTCTTTCTATTAGTAAGGAAACTGAAGTGTTTGGTTGCCCTTTAAGAACTTTACTTACCTCTTCTGTTGTTTTATTTTTTGCTGTTTCTCCATTTATCTCCAAAATCTTATCTCCAGCCATTAGACCCGCTTTTTGCGCTGGAAATCCTTCATACGGCTCACTAATAAAAACATAATCTCCTCTTTTAGTTATCATTGCTCCAATTCCTCCATACTGACCTGTGGTCATAAACCTAAAATCTTCAATCTCAGATTCAGGAATATAAGTTGTGTAAGGATCAAGGGATTTCAGCATTTCGTCTATACTCTTTTTCATCAATTCACCTGGATTAGTTTCATCAACATAAAAAGTATTGAGCTCTTTATAAAGAGTAGTGAAAATGTCAATGTTTTTTGATATCTCAAAATAATTATCTACAAAGCCCACTGAAACTAGAGAGGTCGCAGCTAATGATATTGTTAAAATGATAAACTTAAATTTCTTCTTCATATTTATTGTTTTATGGTACAGGGTCATGTCCATGTCCTCCCCATGGATGACAGCTACATATCCTTTTTACTGTTAACTTCCCTCCTTTCCAAGGGCCATATTTTGTTATTACTTCAAGTGCATATTGCGAACAAGTTGGAGTATACCTACATCTTGGAGGCAGAAATGGAGAAATTGTTTTTTGATAGATAATTATCATTATCTTAAATAAAGACGAAAATATTAATTTCATAAATTCTCTTTTAAACGATCTAAAATAACTTTTATTTTTTGTTCTATAATATTATAGTTTAAAATTTTTTTGTTCTGATAAATAATTGCCAAATTAATCTTTTTTCTATTGTCTTTTAAGGCCTCTTCAAGTGTTAACTTATCTTTTCTGAGAGCTTCTCTAATCCTTCTTTTTACTTTATTTCTGTTGACTGCCAAGCTTAATCGCTTCTTTGGCACAACTATTAATGATTTCAGAGTGGTTTCATTAATACTTTCTTCAACCATCCATAAAACCCTAAATGGAGCTTCTTCAAAAGAATTGTTTGTTAAAAATAGGTTTTCAATTTCATTTTCATTTGATAATATTTGCTCTTTAGGAAATTCAAACATCTGATAAAATTACAAAAAAAGGAGCTGTAAAGCTCCTTTTAAAAATTTATTTACTAATAATTATCTTCTTCTTTTATTAGCTTCTTTTATATATTGATCAAGGGCCATCGACATTGATGGAGCTTTTTTATTAGGCGCTGCAATATCTACCCTTAAACCATTATCTTCTACAGATTTTATTGTTGTTGGGCCAAATACAGCTAAGCGTGTGTCTTCCTGCTTAAAATCTGGAAAATTTTCTAATAACGATTTAACTCCTGTTGGACTAAAAAACACTAACACATCGTATTTTACATCTGATAAATCTGAAAGATCAGAACAAGCAACTCTGTACATTTGTGCTTTTGTATGTTCTAATCCGCTTTCATCTAAAGATTTATTCATTTGTTTTTTTAACACATCTGAGCATGGAAACAAAAACTTTGAATCTTTATGCTTTTGCATAATAGGAATTAAGCTAGCTAACGTTTGCTCACCAGTAAACACCTTCCTCTTCCGATAAGTAATGAAATTTTGCAAATAATGTGCAATCGCTTCAGAAACACAAAAATATTTTGTAAAATCTGGAACTCTTAACCTTAATTTATCTAACATACTAAAATAATGATCCATTGCATTTTTAGACGTAAATATAACTGCATCATGGTTTAGGATAGAAATTCTTTGCTCCTTAAACTCCATCGCAGAAATCTCTTCTACATGCATAAAAGGAATAAAATCAATTTTTACCTTATGTTTTTTTTCTAAACTTGCATATGGAGACTTACCCTCAGGTTTTGGTTGTGAAATTAAAATTTTCTTAACTTTTTTATTTTGTGTAGCCATTTCTTGTTTTTTGTTTAATAAAAAACTTCCTTTGCTAGTACTAGTATAGGAAAAATTTCAAGCGTGCAAAGATACAAAAATATATAAAATGATGGGAGGCCAAATGAATTTGTTCCAATCTTCCAAAACCAAAACAATTTTAACCCAAATAAAATTATCGAAAACATTACCAAACAAAAAGTAGCATAAAGTGAAATGTCAAAACTAAAAAAACACAAAAAAATTACTATTGGAAATAATAAAACCCCCAAGACTCTATCAAATAATAATGAAAAAAACACAGCTAATTTTGACAAGCTCTGAACTCTAAAAATAAATCCTAAAAATCTTAAAACTCCTATTTTTATTAAAAAGAAAAACACTACAGACAGTAAGGTTAGAAAAATTGATGCCCATTCAGAAAATAACAATAATTTTGAAATTATTAATGTAAAATTTATTGACATCAATAAAAAAGTAATTACGTTAACTCTTTCAGTGAATGCATTTTCCTCTCTTAAATATTGGTTTGCATATCTTTGCGCATACACACTTTTAAATAGCAATCTCGCATGTTTTGGATAGATCCCTTTTAATAATGAAATTAAAAAAAATGATACTATCAATAGTATAAAAAAAACATCTTGATTAATTGATATCTTATTTAAAGCATGCATATTCATTTCGCAACAAATATATGTTTTATCATGACTATGTCAGTCTTATTAAAAAGGGTATTTTTGTAAAAAATTAATATTTAACGTGTCACAAGACTTATATCAAGCTCACGATTATTTTCAAATGGACGAGCTACTGACAGAAGAGCATCGATTAATTAGAAAGTCTGTAAGAAATTGGGCAAAAAAAGAAATCTCTCCAATAATTGAGGATGCTTGTCAAAAAGCCAAGTTCCCAAAAGAAATCATTAAAGGGTTGGGAGAAATCGGCGCTTTTGGCTGCTATATTCCTCAAAAATATGGCGGCTCTGAATTAGATCAAATTTCGTACGGACTAATTATGCAAGAATTAGAAAGAGTGGACAGCGGAATAAGGTCAACCGCATCTGTCCAATCATCACTTGTAATGCTTCCAATTTGGAAATATGGAAGTGAAGATCAGAGGCAAAAGTTTTTGCCAAAATTAGCAACAGGTGAATTAATTGGATGTTTTGGACTTACAGAGCCGGATTTCGGATCAAACCCTGCAGGTATGAGAACCAACATAAAAGATATGGGTAATCATTATCTTTTAAATGGAACGAAAATGTGGATATCTAACGCCCCGTTTGCAGATATTGCTGTTGTTTGGGCAAAAAATGAAAAGGGGAGGATTAAGGGAATATTGGTTGAAAGAGGAATGGATGGCTTTACTACTCCTGAAACACATGGAAAATGGAGCCTCAGAGCTTCAGCTACTGGCGAACTAGTTTTTGACAATGTAAAAATTCCTAAAACAAATATTTTGCCCAATAAAGACGGATTAGGGGCCCCCTTACTCTGCTTGGATTCAGCTAGATTTGGAATCGCATGGGGATCAATAGGCGCTGCTATGGACTGTTATGACACTGCCTTAAGGTACTCTAAACAAAGAATTCAATTTGGCAAACCAATTGCTTCCTTCCAATTACAACAAAAAAAATTAGCAGAAATGATTACTGAAATTACAAAAGCACAATTACTAACCTGGAGGCTTGGAATTTTAAGAAATGAAGGAAGAGCAACATCTGCTCAGATATCAATGTGTAAACGTAATAATGTTGATATGGCGCTAAAAATCTCTAGAGAGTCAAGACAAATCTTAGGTGCAATGGGAATTACAGGAGACTTTCCTATTATGAGGCATATGATGAATCTAGAATCTGTTATTACATATGAGGGGACTCATGATGTTCATTTACTAATTACTGGCATGGATATTACTGGAGAAAATGCTTTTAAATAAAATGAGAAGTTTATTTAGAGCTACTGCAGCATTAGAAGGGCTATCATACATACTACTTCTTTTTGTAGCAATGCCTATAAAATACTGGCTAGGTGACGAGCAATATGTAAAATTATTAGGAATGCCACATGGCATATTGTTTGTTGCGTACATCATAATGGCGTTTCTAATTAAGCCCTATGAAAGCTGGGCTAATAAAGATTTTGGGATAATCCTAATTGCTTCGATTTTTCCTTTTGGAACGTTTTATATAGACTGGAAATATCTGAAAAACTAACAAGCTAATAATTTAGCTGCTTCTAACAACTTCCTATACCATGACTTCCCATATTTTCTTATGAGAGATTCTTTCAAAAAAACATAAAGAGGGACTTCTAATTTGCGTCCGCACTCACAAGCTGGTTTACATGCTTTTACTTCCTCATAATTTATCGCATCAAAATCACGATATTCTTTTATACGTATAGGAAATAAGTGACAAGAAATAGGTTTTTTAAAATTAGTCTTTTTTTCTGTGTATGCTTTTTCAATTGCACATTTTGAAATCCCACCCTCATCAACAACAAAAGCACATTCTTTATTATTTATAAGTGGAGTGGTTAGCTCTCCCTCAATATCATAGACTGCTAACCCATGTTTTTCTATTTCTAAAACTCCTTTTTTACTCATGTAGGGCTTTACTTTATCATAAATTTCATCTATTATATTTACCTCTTCTTGTAATAATGGCGCGCCAGAATCTCCCTCTACACAACAAGCTCCCTTGCAGGCATTTAAATCACACACAAAGTATTTTTCAAAAATATCCAGTGAAATTATTTTGTCATCTACTTGAATCATTTTACAAAAGTACGATTTTGATAACATAATTTATATTTTTGTGCCATGGCTAATTACGAAAGTATCTTTAAAAAGATAGTTGCGCATTGCAAAGAGTATGGTTATATTTTTCAATCATCTGAAATATATGATGGGCTGGCAGCTACTTACGATTATGGCCCGAATGGGGTTGAACTAAAAAATAATATTAAAAACTATTGGTGGAAATCAATGGTGAATATGCACGAAAACATTGTAGGTTTAGACTCTGCTATTTTCATGCACCCTGACACTTGGAAAGCGTCAGGGCATATAAATGCTTTTAACGATCCGTTAATTGACAATAAGGATTCCAAAAAAAGATATCGTGCTGATATCCTTATCGAAGATTATATTGCTAAAATTGAAGCTAAAATTGAGAAAGACTGTATAAAAGCATCAAAGCGTTTTGGAAATGCTTTTAATAAAAAAGAATTTATAAATACTAATAGTAGAGTTTTAGAAAGACAAAAACAAATTGATATTGTTACTAGCCAGATGAATGACTACCTGTCTAAAGGAAAGTTGCAAGATGTGAAAAAATTAATTGAAGAACTAGAAATAAAATGCCCAATTTCTGGCACAAATAATTGGACAGACGTTCGTCAATTTAACCTAATGTTTAAAACTCAAATAGGAGCAACTTCTGATAATTCGTCTAATTTATACCTTAGGCCAGAAACAGCACAAGGTATTTTTGTTAACTTTCTAAACGTACAAAAAACTACTCGCATGAAAATTCCTTTCGGCATTGCTCAGATTGGTAAGGCCTTTAGAAATGAGATTGTTGCTCGTCAATTTATTTTCAGAATGAGAGAATTTGAACAAATGGAAATGCAATTTTTTATTCGGCCTGGCGAAGAGATCAAATGGTACAAATACTGGAAAGACTTTCGCATGAAATGGCATACCTCATTAGGAATGGGTGAAAATAATTACCGTTTCCATGATCATGAAACTTTAGCTCATTACGCAAATGCAGCTACAGATATTGAATTCAAGTTCCCATTTGGATTTAAAGAGTTAGAAGGCATTCACTCTAGAACCGATTTTGACTTAAAAGCGCATCAAAAATATTCTGGCAAAAAACTTCAATATTTTGATCCTGAAATAGAAGAAAATTATACGCCTTATGTATTAGAAACATCTATCGGTTTAGATAGAATGTTCCTTGCTGTTTTAAGTAAATCTTTCAACGAAGAGAAACTAGAGAATGGCGAAAATAGAGTAGTTTTAAAAATTCCACCTGTTTTATCTCCTGTAAAAGCTGCTATTCTGCCACTTACTAAAAAAGATAAACTTCCAGAAAAAGCAAGAAAAATTATGAAATCTCTTCAAATAGATTTCAATTGTCAATATGAAGAAAAAGATTCTATTGGAAAAAGATACCGAAGGCATGATGCTATTGGCACTCCCTATTGTATTACGGTGGATCATCAAACTTTAAAAGATAATACCGTTACTTTACGAAACAGGGATAGTATGATGCAGGAAAGAATCTCAGTAACAAAGCTACATTCTATTATTTCTGAAAAAGTAAATATTAGTTCGTATTTAGGTTAATTCTCTGCCTCAGCAGTCACTGAAATTTTATCGAATCTAGCGTCAATAGGAGGCAGCACCTTCTCAACCTCTACTTTTACTTTTTTGACTTTATCCAAAAACAAAAGCGCATTCGCTATTCTTCTTGCGGGAACTTCAATCATCTTTGCTTGTATAGCCATTTGCTCTTTTACAATTTCTATAATTCTTACATAGTCAACAGTATCTTTTAAATCATCTGTTTTTTCTACATGAGAAGTATCGCTATTTAACCAAACATTTACAATAAAATGTCCACCTAGTATTGATTCTTCTGGCAAGTGTCCGTGATTGGCAAAAACCCTAATACCCTCTATTGTAATTAATCCCATTATTTTATGATAGTTAATGCTGTTTTCATTCTTTTTATTGTTTCTTTTTTACCTAAAAGTGAAGCTATCTCAAAAAGTGAGGGGCCTGCCGCTAAGCCTGTTAAGGATATTCTAAATGGAGGTAGTAAGCTTCCCATTCCAATTTTCTTTTCTTCTAAATACAGCTTAAATACCTCTTCTATATTTTGCGAAGTAAAATCTGAAATCTCTTCTATTCTTCTAATTAATTCAGCCATATACTTTGGGGTGTCTTGCTTCCACTTTTTGCGGATTATCTTTGCATCATAGGATTGCGGAGCAATAAAATAATACTTTCCTTCATTCCACATATCTTTTATAAAAGTTGCTCTTTCTTTAAGCTGCTCACAAACAAGAGCAACAAAAATATTATTAGCTTCTACTCTATTGTTTTTTAAAATAGGCTGTAGATCAATAGCTAATTCCTCTTTTGTTTTTGCTCTCAAATACTGTTGATTAAACCATTTTGTTTTATCAAAATCAAATTTTGCTCCTGACTTTCCCACTCTTTCAAGGGTGAATAACCGTATTAAATCGTCCATAGAAAAAATCTCTCTTGCTGTTCCTGGATTCCAGCCTAAAAGAGAAAGCATATTTATAAATGCCGATGAAATATACCCGCTTTCTCTATAGCCTAAACTAGTTTCTCCAGTTTGAGTATTTTTCCATTTTATTGGAAATACTGGAAATCCTAATCTATCTCCATCTCTCTTGCTTAATTTGCCGTGCCCATCAGGCTTCAAAATTAGCGGTAAGTGTGCAAAATAAGGCGTTGAATCCTCCCATCCTAAATATCTGTATAACAAAACATGTAAAGGAGCAGAAGGAAGCCATTCTTCTCCTCTTATTACGTGAGAAATTTTCATACTATAGTCATCAACCACATTTGCTAAATGATATGTTGGCATGCCATCAGATTTAAAAATAACTTTATCATCCATGTTATTAGTGTTGACAGAAACCCATCCTCTAATAATATCATTTAATTTCACTTCTTCATTTCTAGGCATCTTTATTCTGATAACATACGGCTCTCCTGAATCTATTCTTTTCGATACCTCGTCTTCTGAAAGAGATAATGAGTTTTTCATTGTTGTTCTGGTAAATACATTGTATTGCGGAGAAGGGACTCCAGCTGCCTTCATTCTTTCTCTCATTGCCGAAAGCTCTTCCGAAGTATCAAAAGCATAATAAGCAAAACCATCCCTAACTAACTGTTCAGCATATGGCAAATATATCTCCTTTCTTTCTGATTGCCTATATGGGCCATAAGGCCCGCCATGAACTACTGATTCATCAAATTCAATACCGCTCCATTTTAATGATTCAATAATATACTCTTCGGCTCCTTCTACAAATCTTGCTTGATCAGTATCTTCAATACGCAAAATAATTTTTCCTCCTTGATTTTTTGCAAAAAGATAATTGTATAATGCCGTTCTTACCCCTCCAATATGTAAGGGGCCTGTAGGACTTGGAGCGAATCGTACTCTTACTTCTGACATTTAATAAAATAATTTGGCCGCAAAGATAAACTTTATCAAAGAAATACATTTTATATTTTGAATGATAAAATTGTACCTTTGCAATAATGAAAAATTTAACAGAACATTTATTTGATAAACTTAATGAGTTTATAACTAAATATTATCATAATCAATTGATAAAAGGTTGTATTTATGTTGTTTCTGTATTATTAATATTTTTTATTCTGTTTTCTGTTATTGAACACTTCTCTACGATGGATGTTAGAGGAAGAACGTTTTTGTTCTGGGCATATATTGCCATCAACCTAATTATCTTTTCTAAATATATCATTTTACCTGTATTACGGTTGTTTAGCCTTAAAGATCGACTTACCCATAAGCAAGCATCCAAAATAATTGGGGAGCATTTTTCTAGTGTTAGTGATAAACTCACAAACATACTTGAGCTTCATGATTTGTCAAACAATCAAAATGAATTAGTTCTTGCAAGCATTGAGCAAAAAACTAACAACATAAATGCCATTCCCTTTAAAAGGGCTATTGATTTTAAAAGCAATAAAAAGCATCTAAAATGGATTTTGGCTCCTATTATGGTTTTATTGTTGTTTATCGTGTCTGGCAAAGAATATGTGCTAACCGAAAGCTCTGCAAGAATTGTTAAGCATAATACATTTTTTGAGCCAAAGGCACCATTTAATTATATATTGCTTAATGATAACCTAAACTGCAAACAGTTTGATAATTTCTTATTAAAAATCAGAATTACCGGAAATGAAATTCCAAATGAGGTTTTTATACAATCAAATAAAAACACATTTAAATTAAAAGAACTAGGAGATAACGAATTTCAGCATGAATTTAATCGTGTTAATTCCGAAATAACATTTAACTTTTTTGCCGGAGGTTACACTAGCATGCCCTATACTATCCGGTCATTAGCACAACCAAAAGTTGTTGATATGGGAATAGTTATTTCCCATCCAAAATATACAGGTAAAATGGTAGAAAGAAAAGCTAACAATGGAGATGTCATTGCAAGTGAAGGAAGCTCTATTACTTGGGAAATCAAACTTCAGAATACAAGCAATTGTGCGTTTATTTATAATGGGGAAATTGTTAAAGAAACCACAAACAATAGCTTAAATTTTAGCAAAACGGCACTTAGAAGTAGTAATTATTCAATAGTTAGTTCAAATGTAAATCAATTAACCGATACAGTAACTTATTATATAAATGTTATTAGAGATAAATTTCCTCAAATAGATCTTGCTCAAAGATATGATTCCTCAAACATGCAATTTATTTTTGAGGGCAATATAGAAGATGATTATTTGCTGCAAAAACTAGAATTTATTTATTCTATTACGCAGAATGACAGTGTTATTAATCACTATGAAAATATAAATATTGAAAAAAATAGAAAACAACGGTTTTTCCACACATTTAATTTTGAAAAATTAAACCTTGATCCTGGCAAAGAGGTGAAATATCATTTTAAAATCTGGGATAATGATGCAATAAATGGTTCAAAGTTCACTAAAAGTAATACCTTTATTTACAAACAACCAAATATTGATGAAATAATAAAAAAACAAGATGTTGAAAATAAAAAAATAAAAAGCGGACTAAATAACTCAATACTATTAGCAGAAGAAGTACAAAAAAAGATTGACTTGCTAAGTAAATCAATACTCAAAAAGAAACAAATTGGATGGGAAGAAAAGAAAAAAGCAAAAGAAATTATTAAACTTCACAAAGAACTTGAAAAAAAAATTACTGCCACGCAAAAAAAGAACTCCGAAAACTTAAAAAACAAAGAAAAATTAAACTCCTCACAGCTTAAAAAACAAAAGAAATTAGAAGAGCTAATGAATAATGTAATAGATGAAGAAATAAAAAAATTACTAGATGAAATGGAGCAAATAATGGATAAATCTAATAAAGAGAAATTAAAAAATTTATTAGACAAAATTAAAGACTCAAATATTGATTTAGAAAAAGAACTTGACAGGCAATTAGAACTTTTTAAGCAGTTTGAATTTGAACAAAAAGTTGAAGAAACGATAAATAGACTAGATAAATTAAAAAAAGAACAAAACAATTTAAAGAAAGAAACCCATGCCAAGCAATTAAATAAAGAAGAGCTGATAAGCACCCAAGACAGTCTTAGTAGAAAAATGGGTAAAATCAAAAATGACTTAAGCGACTTAAGACAGAAAAACATGCAATTGGATGATAAAAACAAGCTCCCTGACACTAAAAAAATAGAAGATACTATTGAAGAAAAAATGGAGGAAAGCAAAAATAATTTAGAGATTGGGAAAAAAAAGAAATCTACAAAATCACAGCAAGATGCTATTGAAAACATCGAAGAATTAACAAAAAAGCTAGAAGATATGAAACAAGCCTCTGAAGAAGAGAGGCCTATAGAAGACATGGATAACCTCAGAAAAATTCTTGAAAATTTAATTACTATTTCTTTTAATCAAGAAAATCTAATGTCTCATGTGAAAAATACACCTAGAAACAGCCCCGAATTTGTAAAAATTGTACAAGAGCAAAATAAACTTGCGGACGACAGTAAAATTATTCAAGACTCATTATTTGCCCTTAGCAAAAGGGTTGTACAAATACAGGGAACTATTAATAAGGAAATTTCATCTATTAAAAGCAATATTCAAAAAGCAACTAATAAACTAGAGGAGAGAGATGTAAGTAAAGCCACTGAAAGACAACAATTTGTAATGACCTCTATAAATAATCTTGCTCTTCTATTATCAGAAATTCTGGAGCAAATGCAAAAAGAATTAGATTCTCCTTCAGACTGTAATAAGCCTAAAAATTGTAACAAACCAAATCCAAATTGCAAAAAACCATCTATGTCAGAACTTAAAAAGGCTCAAAAAAAATTGAATGAAAAGATGAAAAAAGGAAAAGGGAAAAAGAAAGGAGAGGGGAAAAAGAAAGGAGAAAAAATATCAAAAGAATTAATGGAATTAGCTAGAGAGCAAGAGCAAATTCGAAAGCAATTAATGGAATTAAGAGATAATAATGGAGAAAAAGGAAAAATTGATAAGGTTTTAGAAGATATGGAAGAAAATGAACGAGATATTATCAATAACAAAATTACACAAGAAACTATTAATAGACAATCTGAAATTCTAACAAGATTATTAGAAGCAGAAAATGCCGAAAGAGAACAAGAAGAAGACAACAAAAGACAGGGAACTGAATGGATATTTGATCTTGAGAATAGATCTAATGAATATTTTGAATATAAAAAACTTAAAAAAGAACACGAAGAGCTTCTAAAAACAACACCTGTTCAACTAACTCCTTTTTATAAAGAAAAAGTAAACAACTACTTCAATAAAATTTTAAATGATTGATTTTCAATATATTAATTGCAAAAAGCTACCCCTTAAGCTCTCTTCAAAGTGGCTGCATTCAATTATTTTGGCTGAGGGGAAAAAGCTTGGAGAAATTGTATATGTATTTTGTAATGATGCATATTTACTTAAAAAAAATATTGAATTCTTAAATCATAACACTCTAACAGATATTATCACTTTTGATTATTGTAAAAAAGATATTATAAGCGGGGATATTTTAATTAGCATTGAAAGGGTTAAAGATAATTCAAGAACATATGGTGTAGAATTTTTAACGGAATTAGACAGGGTTATGGTTCATGGTTTACTACATTTGCTGGAGTATAAGGACAAAACTAAAGAAGAGATCAAAACAATGCGCGCTAAAGAAAATTATTACTTATCAATAAAATGATTTTAGAAGAAAAATATGATGTGATTGTTGTTGGTGGTGGGCACGCTGGTTGTGAGGCCGCTCATGCTGCTGCAACCATGGGTTCAAAAACTTTACTAATAACGCAAAACCTTGAAACAATTGCTAGAATGTCATGTAACCCAGCAATGGGAGGTGTTGCTAAAGGACAAATTATTAGAGAAATTGATGCTCTTGGAGGCATGTCTGGTATTATTACAGATGCCTCTACAATTCAATTTAGAATGTTAAATAAAAGCAAGGGACCTGCAATGTGGAGCCCTCGAGCACAATGTGATAGAAAAGTCTTTGAAAAAGAGTGGAGAAAAAAACTAGAAAAAAATAAAAATATTGACTTCTGGCAAGACACAGTAGAAAGCTTAATTATTACAAAGAATAATACTAAAGGGGTAATAACTAAAATGGGGGTGGAAATTTCAGCAAAAAGCGTAATACTATGTAACGGAACCTTCTTAAATGGAATTATTCATTTAGGCAAAAAAAATTATAAAGGAGGTAGATCTGGTGAGCCCTCTGCCGAAGGAATAACTAAACAATTAATTGAGCTAGGCTTTACTAGAGGAAGGATGAAAACTGGCACACCTCCAAGACTAGACGGAAGGACTATTGACTATTCAAAAACTGAAGAGCAAGCTGGAGACAAAATGCCTGTCCGCTTTTCATATTTGACTAAAAATAAATTAACTCGCCAACATTCTTGCTATATTACCTATACGTCACCTGAAGTCCACAACATCTTAAAAAGTGGATTTAATGACTCACCAATGTTTTCAGGAAGAATAAGCGGATCAGGGCCAAGGTATTGCCCTTCAATTGAAGATAAGATTGAGAGGTTTTCTTCTAAGGAAAAGCATCAACTTTTCATTGAGCCAGAGGGAAAAGATACTATTGAAATTTACTTAAATGGGTTTTCTACATCACTACCCGAAAAAGTACAGATTGATGCTTTAAGAAAAATTAAAGGCCTAGAAAATGTTAAAATGTTCCGCGCAGGATATGCAATAGAATATGATTACTTCCCGCCAACCCAATTAAAACATACACTAGAAACTAAAATCATCAACAATCTTTACTTTTGCGGACAAATAAATGGAACAACTGGCTATGAAGAAGCAGCAGCTCAAGGTCTAATAGCTGGAATAAATTCGCATCTTAATATTAATAACCAAAATGAATTTATTCTTGCAAGATCAGACGCCTATATTGGTGTGCTAATTGATGATTTAATTACTAAAGGAACCGAAGAACCCTACAGAATGTTTACGTCAAGAGCAGAATACAGGCTTCTTTTAAGACAAGACAATGCAGATCTAAGATTAACAAAAAAAGGTTTTAAGATAGGACTTGCAACAAAAAAAAGAATTAATGCATTAAAAATCAAAGAAGAAAACACCTCGAAACTAATTAGTTTTCTGAAAAAAACAAGTGTCAAACCAGAAGAAATCAATCCTATTCTAAAAGAAAAAAACAGTTCTCCCTTAAAACAAAAAATAAAAGCAAAATCTGTTTTAGCTAGACCTCATATCAGCATTAATGACTTACGCTCTTGCTCTTTGATATCAAATTTTTTGAAACGTTTTGATTTTGCGAATGAAGTAATTGAACAGGCGGAAATTCAAATAAAATATGGAGGGTATATAAATAAAGAAAAAGAATCCGTAGCAAAACTAAAAAGGTTAGAAAACATTAAAATTGCACCAGATTTTGAATTTAACAAACTTCATTCAATATCAACTGAGGGCAGGCAAAAATTAAACGCCATTCAGCCAAGAACCATTGGTCAGGCTACAAGAATTAGCGGTGTTTCTCCATCAGATATAAATGTACTACTAATATACTTAGGCAGATGATGTTACTTGACAGATGTCCTATTTGCACAGAAAAAAACTTTATCAAAAAAATAACCTGTGTCGATCACTCTACATCTAAAGAAACTTTTACAATTGTTTCATGTGGAACATGCGGGTTTACATTTACAAATCCAAGGCCAAAAGACAAAAGTCTTGCAAAATACTATAATTCCAAAAACTACATTTCTCACACAAACTTGTCAACAGGCATGTTTAATTGGACGTATCAAATAATAAGAAAGTTCGCTATTAAATCAAAAATATCATTACTAAAAAACGTTGCCAAGAAGGGCTGGCACCTAGATATTGGATGCGGAACAGGAGAATTCTTAAATGCCTGCAGGGCTGCGGGATTTAAAACCAAAGGTGTTGAGCCTTCAGAACTCGCAAGAAGCCAGGCTATCAAAAACTATAATTTAACCGTTTCAAAAAATACTAATCTACAAGAATTTAATAACTCCCAATTTGACTCAATAAGTATGTGGCATGTACTAGAACACGTCCCAAATCTAAATCAAACACTAATAGATATTAATAGAGTTCTTTCAAAAGAAGGCAAGCTTATTATTGCAGTACCCAATATAAAAAGCTGGGATGCAAAACACTATAAGGAATACTGGGCAGCTTGGGATGTCCCAATTCATTTATGGCACTTCTCAAAAGAAACAATTACCAAACTACTAAACAAACACGGCCTTAAACTCGTAAAAGAAAAGGCAATGGTTTTTGACGCATTTTATGTGTCAGCACTTAGCGAAGAATATAAAACGGGAAGCAAGAATTTAATAAAAAGCTTTGTAGCCGGAATAATCTCAAATCTAAATGGAATTTTTACAAAAGACGGTCACTCTAGCATAATTTATGTTTTTCAAAAGAAATAAGCCAAAATAAAGCCGCCTAAGCGTCTTTCAGGCCGCTAGGCACCCAAGACACCTAAAGTTATTAAAATTAAAAACATCGACCGCGTCATAACTTGCTTGTTTTCAGTGGATTAGCGTTTTACTATGTTTTTTAGCGCTAATTTTTGTAGATTTGTAAAAAATAATAATATTCATGAAATACACGCTCCTGTTTTTAATGATAACCCTTTCAACTCAAGGATTTTCACAGTGCGACGCTCCATCTACAGTTTTTGCGTCAAATGTTAATTATTATAATGCTGAAGTAAATTGGAACACGACCTCAGGAACATATTTTTATAGAATTAGATTTAAAGTAATTGGCTCTTCCAGCTGGTCATACAAAAATAACATTGACTCTACACTAAACGAAATTCTACTTATTGACTTACTTCCCTTAAGCGATTATGTTTGGCAGATAAAATCTTATTGCGATACTACCAACACTAACACATCAAGCTGGTCAGTAACAGACACATTTACAACTAACACAAACTCATGCCCAAATACAAATAATCTTTTTACAACTAACATAAACTTTAATAACGCTGTAGCTAACTGGGATACTGTTTCTGGTGCAAATAGATATAAGTTACGATATAAAACTTTGGGAACTAGTTTGTGGTCATTTTTAGGCCCTATATACCAGCCATTAGACAGCATTACAATTCCGCTATTACAACAGAGCACATCTTATGAGTGGCAGGTGCTTACATTTCATGACAGCACCAATTTATTAGGCTCATTGTGGTCAGAAAGCGACACGTTTACAACGCCTTCTTTTGTTTATACTGCCTTTAACCCACAAGTAATGAACACATTAAGTAGTCTAGAATGCAACGTTTCATCTGATTTTTCTCTTATGGTTACACAAACAGCCTATGAACCAGATATTGGAACAAGCACAATAACATCAGATGGCGGATATTTTGACATTTCATCCATAAGCATGGGTGATTCGGTTGGCTATGCTATTATGTCAACAACATCACAAAACATTACCGCAGTATTAAGGGCAGGTATAATTGCGGGGCAAAATTATGCAATTATTAATTCGTATGATAGTGCAGGGTCATTAATAGGCTTCTTTACAATTCAAAATGATAATGGCGGAATAAAGGTAACGACCACAACACCAAACGACAATAATGATTATACGAGTGGCTATATCAGTGAGGTATTGCTAGCAAATTTATTTATTAACCCCTCAAATGCAGGCCCACTACATTTCTTTGTCGATATTGAGTCTGAGTTAAATGATCAAATCTATGACACTGACACAGTTCAGATATGGTGTAATACAAATAGCATTATAGAACAAAAAGAACAAAAAGAAATTATAGAAACCTATGACATGCTAGGCAAAAAAGTGAAAATAAGAGAAAAAAATAAGCCCTTCTTTTATATGTATAATGACGGAACAATTCAAAAAAAAATAGTTTTTGAATAAATAAAACCTACTTAAATTAAGTAGGCTTTTATTTGTGGCCTAGAGAGGATTCGAACCCCCAACCCTCAGAGCCGAAATCTGATATTCTATCCAGTTGAACTACTAGGCCATTTTGCAAAAATAAGATAT
>MDSW01036908.1_pt1 | contig 70190 bp, 64 predicted proteins | sample 811171 | NCBI WGS metagenome assembly MDSW01 (sample SAMN05326641, study PRJNA326480) | marine metagenome | isolation source: seawater | place: Atlantic Ocean: North West | collected 2012
TGCGTCAAAGTAAAGAAAAAAATTATAAAAAAAGATTTTAATAATATAAAATTATTAGAGAATAAATTTTTTGATAAGTCACATGATAAACTTTGGCATAATATAAAAAATGAATATCCGATTATACTTAAGCGATCAAAAGAATTTTTAAATTGGAGATATGCAGAAAGACCAGATCATAAATATTTTATATTCACCTTATATCGTAAGAAAGTAAATATTGGTTATATGGTTTTAAAGATTTATAAAGAAAATAATTTAATTAGAGGACATATAATTGACATATTTGTTACTCAGAAAGATTTAAAATATTTTAATTATTTAATAGACCAAGCATATATTTTTTTTTATAAAAAAAAATGTAATGAAATAACAATGTGGCTTAATGGATCTATTAAATTGCAAAAAGCAATAAAGACAAAAGGTTTTAAAGTTCAGAGTTCAAGAAAAATGGTTTGTAAATTTGATTTAAAAAATAAAAATTATAAAAAAACTTTAAACCCAAATAAATGGTATTTTACGATGGGAGATACATTTGAAATTTTTTAAATATGAAATTTAAATTAGATCATATTGGCATAGTAGTTAAAGATATAAAAAAAAGTTATAATTATTATGTTAAAACTTTTGGCTTTAAAAAAATAACTAAAATTATTTATGAGCCTGCTCATAAAGTAAAAGTGCAGTTTATTAATTTTGGTGCAGGACAAATGCCCGTTTTAGAGCTTGTTATGCCTATAGGTAAAAAATCAAAAGTTTATAATTTTTTAAAAAATAAAGGCGAAGGCTTTCATCATTATGCATATGAAGTAAGTAATATTTATAAATCAATTAATTTTTTAAAGAAAAGAAAATGTTTTTTAATTAGTAATATTGTGCCAGGGGCTGGCCATAATAAAACTAATACAGCTTGGTTAATTTCAGAAAAAAAAGATTTAATAGAACTAGTAGAAAAACAAAAAAATAAATCAGGATTGGATAGGTTTACAAAATAAAAAATGTCTGAAATTGCAACAATCCTTAACAAATTAAAAAAGGCAACGAATTTAGTTCAAATGCTTGAATACAATGCAAAAAAAAATAAAAATAAAGTGTTTTTAGTATTTAATAAGCATTCAATTAGTTTTAATGAAGCTAATTTATTAGTTAATAATTGCTGTAATTATTTAATTTCACAAAAATTAAAAAACCAAGATACTGTTTCTATAGTATTAAAAAATTCAATTGAATTTATAATTATTTATTTTGCATGCATGAAACTAAATTTAAGATTAAATCCTTTACCATATTATTTGTCACCAGATACAATAAGAGCCAGTATTAATTTTCTTAAGCCCAAATTAATTTTTACAGATAATTTAATGTCAATTAAAATAGGTAGAAAATTTAAATATTGTTATTTTAATAATTTTAATGAGTTTCAAAAAAATATAAAAAATTCAGAAAGTATAAATATTAAGTATCAAAACAAAATTGATGACATAACCATGTTATATTATTCATCTGGCACAACAGGAAAACCAAAATTAATTGAATATTCTCATAAAGCAATTATTTCTAATCAATTAGACATGATTAAGCAAAATTTCACTAAAATTAAAACAGTTCACATGGTATTATTACCTTTGTCTCATACGGCAGCTTTAAGATATTCACTTAAGCAAGCAGTATGCTTGGGATCAAAAATTTTTATTTGTGAGTCTTTTTGGAAAATAAAACAAAATTTTTGGAAAACAATTTACAAAAATAAAATTACTTTCATTGGAGTTGTTCCTTCGATAATTAATTATTTAATATCGATGCAAAAAAAATTTAATAAAAAATTATCTAAAAATATTGATTTTTTTGGATGTGGATCTTTTTCACTTGGAAAAAATCTGCAGATGGAATTTGAAAAAAAATTTAATGTAAAACTTAGTAATCTATATGGACTATCTGAGGCTGGTCTAACTCATTTTGATGATCCAAGTGATAAAACGCGAAAGATTGGGTCAATAGGAAAAATTATAGGTAATAAAAAAATTAAAATTATAAATAAAAATAAAGAGTCACACGGTGAAATTGCCATAAAAGCTAAAACATTATTTTCTGGATATTATGGAAACAATTCACTTTATAAAAAATCATTTAAAAATGGATATTTTTTAACTGGAGATCTAGGCTTTATTGATAGAAATAATTACTTTTATTTTTTAGATAGAAAAAAAGATATAATTATAAAAGGAGGCATTAACATTTCCTCTATAGAAATTGAAAATACAATTTTAAGATATGACAATATAAAAGAAAGTGCTGTGGTTCCAATAACTGATAGTTTTTTTGGTGAAAATATTTTAGCTTTTGTAACTTTAAGAAATAAAAATAAAAAATTTATAGAAGAAATTTTAAAAAAAAATTTAATAAAAAAACTAGGGTTTTTTAAAACACCAAAAGAAATTAGAGTAATTCAAGATATGCCCAAAACTTCAAATGGCAAGATAAAAAAAATTTTATTAAAAAAATATTTATGAAAAAAAAAATATTAATTTTTGGGGCAGGCGCTATAGGCAGAGGATACATTGCTCCATTGTTTAATAAAATTAAATATATTGTACATTTTGTAGATATAAATAGAAAATTAGTTGATTTAATAAATAAGAAAAAAAATTATACAGCGGCCTTTACTTATAAAAACAAATATAAGTTTTATAGTATCAGTAATGTTAAAGCTTTTCATATTACAGATAAATATGATCCTGAAATATATGATATCGTTATTTCATGTGTGGGACCTAATGAATGCTATAAAATTGCAGATAAAATTAAGAATGCTAAATTAGTGATTTCGTGTGAAAATGATCCAGAAACAGTAAATCAATTAAAAAAATTATCAGGAAATAAAAACATTTTTTTTGGAATACCAGATGTTATTACTTCTAATACAGCTCCTAAAAAGTTATTAAAAAAAGATAAATTAATTGTTATTTCAGAAGTAGGAAAATTAATTGTTAATGGAAACTTAAAATTACCAAAACCAATAATTAATGTAGGAGATAAAGGAATTATTAAGCACTGGAGATGTAAACTTTTAATACATAATGCACCACATGCAATAATAGCTTATTTAGGTCACTTAAAAAAATATGAATTTATTCATCAGGCAATGAATGATAGTGAAATAAAAAAAATTGTGCAGGGAGCGATGAATGAAATAACTAGTGGTTTAATTATTTCTAAGTTTGCAGATAAGAGATTTGCGCTGGAATACAAAAAAAAAGAATTAAAAAGATTTGAAAATAAATTATTATTTGACCCCATAAGTAGAGTTTCAAGAAATCCCTTAAGAAAACTTGATAAAAACAACCGATTACCTTTAGCACTAAGAGTGGCTTCGTTTGGAAATAAATTACCAAAAAATCTATCTATTGGTTTAATAGCAGCTTTAAATTATATTAATAATAAAGACATGGAGTCAATTCATTTACAAAATTTAAAAAAATCCCTTGGTGAAAGTAAATTACTTGAGGAGGTATGTGGAATACTTCAAAGCGAACCTTTAAACAAATATTGTACTGATCAAATTAAAAACAACTTTTTTAAATTTTATGGATAGAAATAAAGAGCTTAAAGTAGCTATAGAATCTGCAAAAAAAGCAGCAAAAACAATTATGCAATTTTATAAAAAAAATTTATATACAAAAAGAAAAAATAATCTTCCAAGGGAAATAGTAACTCAAGTAGATTTAATTGTTGAAAAAGAAATTAAAACAATAATAAACTTAAATTTTAAAAAACATAGTATTCTTGGTGAAGAAAGTGGATTTGAAAATAAAAAAAGTGATTTTATTTGGATAATTGATCCAATAGACGGCACTGTTAATTATACTAGAGGGCTTAATAATTTTTGTATTTCAATTGCTCTTCAATATAAAAAGAAAATTATTTTAGGTGTTGTTTATAATCCTAAAACTGAAGAGTGTTATTATGCTGTAGAAAAACGAGGAGCTTATTTAAATGGAAACAAAATTAGTGTATCAAAAAATAACAAAATAAAAGATAGCTTAATGGTTTGTGCTTTCTCTTCTGATAAAAATAAAATTTCCAAAGCAGAATATGAAGTTTATGGAAAGTTAAATAGTGAGTCCCAAGGGGTTTTAAGAATCGGTAGTGCGGCGCTTAGTATGTGTTATCTTGCAAAAGGATCAATCGATGGATTTTGGGGAAAAAATGTAAAATTATGGGATGTTGCGGCAGGATGTTGTATTTTAAAAGAAGCAGGCGGACATCTTTATTTTAAAAAATTCAAAGATAATTATGTAAATCTTATAGCTACAAATTCTTATATTTCGTTAACGTTAAAAGCTAAGTTGAAAAGTTTAATTTAATACTGTATTAAAGTCTGACCTTAAATTATAAAATTGCACTGTTCTAAAATTCAATGTTAAAATCAAAAGCAGCTATATATATATCAAAAAAACAAGGTGTAATTATAGATGATATTTTTCTTACACAGCCTAGCGATAATGAAGTAATTATAAAAAATTTTTATACTGGATTGTGTGGTTCAATTTTAACAAATTTATCAAGAGAACCCAAGTTTCCCGAGTTAATTGGTCACGAAGGAACTGGAAAAATTATTAGTAAAGGAAAAAATGTTAAACATGTAAAGGTAGGTGACGAAGTATTAATTAGTTGGATGCCTTTTAAATCAAATAATAAAACTAACTATTTTGAATGGACAAATTTTATTTATAAAAATAATAAAATTAATACTTTGATATATACAGCTTCGGAATATTCTAAAATTCATTGCCAGTTTGTGTCTAAGCTTCCAAAAAGTATTAATCATAAATATGCTTCAATTTTAGGATGCGCTGTTATTTCTGGGTATTCTCCAGTTATTAAAAATAATGAAATAGGCCCAAAATCAAAAGTAGCAATTATAGGCGCAGGTGGACTTGGCTTATTGGCTTTAAATGCAGCAAAAAATAAAAAAATTAAAAATATTACATTAATAGAAAATAATAATTTTAAACTAAATTATGGAAAAAAATTTGGAATAAAAAATTTAATTAATATAAATGATAAAAATTTCTATAAAAAAATAGGTAAAATTACTAATAATTCTGGTTTTGATTATATTTATGATTTTGTAGGTAAAAAAGATATTCATGAAAAATCTTTAAATATTTTAAAAAAAAGTATTCCCGGATTTTCAACGGGAGGAACATTAGCAATAATAGGCCTGTGTTATGATAAATCTGAGTTTTATTCTAAAAGTTTACTTTTAAATGAGCAAACCATTAAAGGCATTAGGGGCGGAAGTGTAAAAATGGACAAAGATTTGCCAAAAATTTATGACCATTTAAGAAAAAAAAAAATAAAAATGAATATTATTATTAGTGAAGTTTTTAATTTTTCTAGAATTAGTTACGCAGTAAAAAAACTTAAGCAGGGAAAAATTTTTGGCAGGGCTGTAATAAAAATAAATAAATGAAACTTATAAATTCAAAAAAATTTTATTTAAGAAGTAAAAAAGTTTTAGCCGGTCCCTCAACTTTTGGTAAGAGTTATGATCTTTTTTTAAATGATGCAGCTCCTTTTGTTCTTGAAAAATGTAAAGATGCTTTTGCTTATGATGTGGATGGAAATAAATATATTGATACAATTTCATCATTAGGAGCAGTGATTCTTGGTCATGCTAACAATGAAGTAAATAAATTTGTTAAAAAACAAATTGCAAAAGGGTCAAGTTATTCCGTTCCTAGTAAATTGGAACATCAATTAGCAGAAATTTTATGTGCCAATATACCATCTGCTGAAATGGTAAAATTTGGCAAAAATGGAAATGATGTTACTTCTGCAGCCGTTAGATTAGCAAGACATTATACTAAAAAAAACCATATTTTATATTGTGGATATCATGGTTGGCAAGATTGGTATGTATGTAATACTTCTATGGACTCTGGAATTCCAACAGAAATAAAAAAATATTCGCATTCATTTAGATATAATGATGTAGATTATTTGAATACTCTTTTTAAAAAATATAAAAATAAAGTTGCATGTGTAATACTAGAGCCCATATCTAAGGAGGAACCAATTTGTTCAATTAATAAATTCTGTAGTTTTTGCAAAAAAGAAAAAAGGAAAAAATGTGTTGGTTTTTTAAAACGCGTTAAAGATTTAACTCAAAAAAATAATTCGATATTAATATTTGACGAAATTGTAACAGGATTTAGATTTGGAAGTGGGGGTTATCAAAAAGTTTGCAAAGTTACACCCGATCTTTCTTGTTTTTCTAAAGCTATGGCTAATGGATTTCCACTAGCAGCTTTGGTTGGAAAAAAAAAAATTATGTCAGAATTTGAAGAAATTTATTATTCGTTAACTTTTGCAGGAGAAACTATAAGTTTAGCCGCTTCTATTAAAACTATACAATTGTTAAAAAAATATAAAGTATATGAACATATTCGAAGGCAAGGAATGTTAACAAGAAATTTAATTGAAAATAAAATTAGAAAATTAAGTTTAGAAAATTCTATAAAAATATTAGGTCATCCTGGAAAGTTAATTTTTGCTTTTTATGATTATAAGAAAATTTCTGGAGCAGTTATAAGGCTATATTGGATAAAAAGATTAGCCGAATTAGGTGTTCTTACTAATGGTACACAAATATTAAATTATTCTCATAAAAAAAAAATAGTAAAAAAATTAATAAAAAATTATGTGCTTGTTTTAGAAGAAATTAAAAAGTTAATTGAAAAAGATTTTTTTTTAAAATTTAAAAATAAAATTGAATTAAAACAAAATATAAGAGATTTTTAATGCATCAATGTTTGAGTTGCCAAAATAAGAGATTTAATTCGCTGGTTAATTTAGAAAAATTTCCAATTTATTGGGGAGCTTTGGCTAAGAAATTTATTCATAGAATTAAATATTATCCATTAAAAATAGGTGAATGCGAAAATTGTGGCTTGGTTCAGCAAACAAAAATTTTAAGCAAGAAAATTATGGATAAAATTTATGAAACTGAAAATTATCTTTGTCCATCACCAGAGAAAAGTGGAATGGGTAAAAGAGAAATTTTAAAGTTTTATGATTTTTTTAGAAAAAAAAATTTAAGCAAGGGCAAGATATTAGAAATTGCGTGCTATGATTGTTATTTATTAAAAACGATGTATAGAGATAATTGGGATGTCTATGGTTGCGATCCCTCTATAGATACAAAAAATTTTTTAAAAAATTTTCCCAAAGGAAGAGTAAAGAAGCAATTTTTTGATAAATCTAGTTATTCAAAAGGTACATTTGATACTATAATTTTTAGAAATCTTTTGGAACATATTGAAGATTTAAATTTATTTTTATCGGAAGTAAAATATGCCCTTAAAGATAATGGCTATATATTTATAGATGTGCCAAATATGAAAGAAATAGGAAAAATTGGCGGTTTTGGATTATTTTTTCACCAACATTTATCCTATTTTACTATTTCAACTCTTTCTAAACTGTTAGAACAAAATAACTTTGTTGTTTGTGATTATTATGAAGGTAGACCTAACTTATTTGTTAAAGCAAAAAAAATAAATAAAAAAATTAAAATTAAAAAAAAACTTTTTTCAAAATCAAATAATCTTAAAAATAGTTTAAAAATTAAAAATAAAATTTTAAATATTTTTAAAAACAAGAAAAATAAAAAAATAGTTTTATTTGGTGCTAGCGCACTTTGTACTACGATCGTAAATTTTTTGAATATCAAACAAAGAAAAAAAATAATTTTAGTTTCAGATAATGATAAAGAAAAATTTAATAAAATACTTTGTGGATCAAATTTTAAAATAAAAAATTCAAATATAATTAAAAAAACAAATTTTGATGTAATATTAATATGTTCTTATTTTTTTATAGATGAGATAGTTAGCTCTCTTATTGAAAAAGGTGTGAATAGGGAAAAAATAAAAAAATTAATTTAACTTATGAACATATTACAAAAGAAGGTTTACCAAATATTCGTAAAAGTTTTAAAATTAAAAAATGTTAATGTACTAAATGATAAATCAAGCCCAAAAAATATAAGTAATTGGGATTCCTTAGCTCATATTGAGATAATAACAAATTTAAATAAAACATTTAAAATTGATATAAGCTTTGATGATTTAATGAAAATTAATAATTTAAAAGATGTTTTTAAAATATTAAAAAAATATAATGTTAAATAAATTTAAAATAGAAAAAAATATAATATCAAATGATAGCAATTGTTATTTAATTGCAGAAATAGGTTCAAATCATAATAGATCTAAAAAAACAGTAAAAAAATTAATAGATGCTTCTGCAACAGCTGGATTTGATGCTGTTAAATTTCAAATATATGACCCTGAAGAAGCTTTCTCAAAAAACGAGACAACAAAAGATGTTAAACTAAATCACTTGTACGGAAATAAACCCTGGTGGGAAATTGCAAGAGATAAAATTTTGATGCCTAGAGGGTGGTTTGAAGAAATGTTTTCGTATGTTAGGAAAAAAAAAATGACACCATTATCTGCAATTCATAATGAGAAAGACTGTAATTTTTTAATAAAATTTGGTTTACCTGCTATTAAATTGGCTTCCATTGATCTTAATTTTAGACAATTACATGAGAGTTTAATAAAGTTTAATTTGCCTTTTATTATTTCAACTGGAATGGCTTCAACAAAAGAAATTACAGATACAGTAAACTTCTTTATTAAAAAGAAAGCTAATATTTGTTTGTTGCATTGTAATTCTTGTTATCCACCTAGGCCTGAAGAAATGAATTTAAATAATATAATAAATTTTAAAAAAAAATATAATTTTCCGATAGGTTTGTCAGATCATGCAGAAAATAATTTTGCAAGTTTCGCAGCAGTAACAATGGGAGCTAAAATAATTGAAAAACATATAACTTTAGACAAAAAATATCCTGGACCAGATCATGCTTTTGCTATTGAACCAGATGAAATGATAGATTTTGTAAAAGGCGTTAGATTTATAGAAAAAGCCTTAGGAAATCACGATAGAAAATTATCAAAAAGAGAGGAAAATAATAAAAAAATGATCAGAAGAAGCCTAGTAGCAAGAAAAAATTTACTAAAAGGGAGCTACATAAGCAAAGATACAATTAAATTTGCTAGACCTGGAAAAGGAATACCAACTGATCAAGCAAATATATTTTATAAAAAAAAATTAAAAAAAAATATTAAAGCAGAAACAGTATTAAAAAAAAATCATTTTGAGTAATAAAATAATAATATAAATATTATGAAAAGTAATTGTTTTACAAATGGTATTAGAAATTCAAGCTCATCTAATATTATTAATTTTGGTGATTTTCCATATATTAATTCTCCAATATCTAAGTCACAAGAAAAAAAAATAATTTCAAAATTTCAAATTAATAATTTATTTGAAAATTTAAAAATAAAATATTGTAGTAAATGTAAACATTTAAAAGTTAATTCTAGTATTAACCAAAAATTATTAAATTTTTTTTATTCTGAATTTTATAATTATCCTTCTTTTATAAAAAAAAAATATTTACCAAAAAGAGAAAAAATTTTTTTAGAAAAATTTTTATCTTTTTTCAAAAAAAATAAATCTAAAGATATTTTAGAAATAGGCTGCTTTGATGGAATATTGCTTAAAGAATTAAAAAAATTAAATTATAAAGTTGAAGGTTGTGAGCCTAGTGATGGTGCAAATATTGCCAAAAAAAATGGAATAAAAGTTAAAAAGGATTTTTTTAAACCCCAAATGTACAAAAAAAAATTTGAGATTGTAATTGCTAGACATGTATTAGAGCATTTAGAAAAGCCATATTTTTTTATAAAAAAAATTAAAGATGTTTTGAATAAAGATGGCTACATTCTAATTGAAGTACCAAATATTGTTTTTTATATTAGAAATGGATTGCTTGAAGTTTTTTCATTGCAACATCTTCATTATTTTACACCCCAATCCATGGCAAAACTATTTGAGGATGCGGGTATGGAGATTTGTAAATATTATGAGACTCCAGAAAATTTAATTTTTTTTGCAAAAAAAAAACAAATAAAAATTAAAAGAAAAAAAATTAAAACAAATATAAATATTAAGAAATTTTTAAATAAAATAAAAAAAAATAAAATAAAAATATCTAAAGAACTTGAAAAATTTAAAAATAAAAATGTTTTGTTTTGGGGAGCTGGAGGTTTTTTTATAGCAGCAATAAATTTGTATGATATTAAGCCAGAAATTAGTCGCTATATTATTGATAGTGATTTAAATAAACAAAATAAGTTTTTTTTAGGAAATAATTTAAAAATTTTAAGTCCCGAAAAAATAAAAAATTTTAAAATAGATTTAATAATTATTACCTCATATTATTCAAATGAAATTATAAAAACTATTTATAAAAAAAAAATATCTTGCAGTATACTAAAAATTTTTCCAAATATTTCTTTAATAAAAGTTAAAAATGAAAAAAGTAAATTATTATAAAAATTTAATTGATAAAATAAATAACAAAACCTTAAATGTTTCAGTTATTGGTTTAGGTTATGTTGGATTACCTTTGTCCTTATTTATTGCTAAAAAAAAATTTAATGTTTATGGCATAGATACTGACAAAGAAAAGATACTTAAAATGCATAAAAATACTCATTTATCAAATAAAATAAATATTCAATTAAAAAAATATTTAAAAAAGAATTTTAAAATTTTTTATAATTATGAAAAAATCTCCGAGAGTGATTTAGTAATTATTTGCGTTCCTACTCCATTAAAATCCAACAAAAAGCCTGATTTAACATATTTAAAATCAGTCATGAGTAGCTTAAAGGGAAGGTTATCCAAGGGAACCCTTTTGGTGCTTGAGAGCACCAGCTACCCCGGAACTACAAAAGAATTTTTTGTTGACCCATTTAAAAAAAAATTAAAGGTTGGCGACGAATTTTTTATAGGCTTTAGTCCCGAAAGAATAGATCCAAATAGAAATGAAAATAAATTAGACAAAATACCAAAAGTTGTTTCTGGATATACTAATAAATGTAAAAAATTAATAAGCCTTTTTTATAAGAAAATTTTTGAAAAAGTTCATGTTGCTTCTTCTTTAGAGGTAGCAGAATTATCAAAACTTTTAGAAAATATATATAGAGCTGTAAACATAGGTTTTATTAATGAAATGAAGTTTGTTGCAGAAAAAATGAATATAGACATTTATGAAACCATATTAGCCGCTAAAACAAAACCTTATGGATTTAGACCTTTTATGCCAGGACCAGGAATTGGAGGTCATTGTATTCCAATAGATCCTTATTATTTATTTTGGAAAGCAAAACAAAAAGGAGCAAATGCAAAATTTATCAAACTTGCTGGAGTAATTAATGAAGATACTCAAAAAAGAATAGTGGAAAAAGTCACAACACATTTTAAAAAAATGAGATTAAAAAAAGCTAAAATTTTAATTATTGGACTTGGTTATAAAAAAAATATAGATGACATGAGAGAGTCTCCTTCAATACCAATCATTAAAGCTTTAAAAAAAAGAAATCATCTAATTAGTTATTCTGATAAATACATAAAAAAAGTTCCAAAGATTAAGAATTTTAATATAAAATTAAATAATATAATAATTAATGAAAAAAATTTAATTAAATTTGATTGTGTATTAATTTTAGCAGATCATGACTATTATGATTACAAAAAAATTCTTAAATTTTCAAAAGTAATTTTTGATACAAGATTTGCATACAAAAAAAAATATAAAAAAGTAATAAGAATATGAGCTTAATAAATAAAAAAATTTATTCAGCAGTAATTGGGCTAGGAGTCGGAATGAAACATTTCGACGCTCTTAGAAATAATAAAAATTGTGAAGTAAAAATTGTTTGTGATAAAAATAAAAAAATTTTAAAAAAATTGAAAAAAAAATATAAAAAAATAAAATTTACTAATAATGACAAATTAATTTTTCAAGATAAAAAAGTAAATTTAGTTTCAATAGCAAGTTATGATAATAATCATTTTGAACAAGTAATAAAATCTTTAAACAACAATCAAAATGTCATTGTAGAAAAGCCAATTTGTTTAACTCATAATGAATTGAAAAAAATCTTTAAAATTTTAAAAAAAAAAAAATCTTTAAAATTAACGAGTAACTTAGTTTTAAGAACAGAGCCAATGTTTAAAAAAATAAAAAAAATAATATCTAAAAAAAATTTTGGCAATATTAGTATAATTGAAGCTGATTATATATGGGCAAGGCCATGGAAACTAGATGGATGGAGATCAAATTTAAAAGACTATTCTGTTATACATGGAGCTGCAATTCATATGATTGATTTAATAAATTGGTTTTTAAATAAAAAGCCTCTAGAAGTAATAGCTTTAGGATATAAGAATAAAAATTTAAAAAAATATAGAAAAGTTTCAGACTGCGTATTGTTGTTAAAATATGATAAAAATGTAAGTGTTAAAATATCTGTAATAGCAACTAGTCCTTATAAGCATTTTCATGAAATAAAAATTTTTTCTAACAAGTGTACTTTAATACATAATATTAATAAATCTGAAATTATGAAGGGTTTTGAAAAAAAAAATAAAAGTATAAAATTAAAGGAGACCTATCCACAAAAAAAAAATAGAAGTTTTCTTATTGATAATTTTGTAAATTCGTTAGTGGATAAAAATAAAAAGCATATTGTTAATCAAAAAGATGTAATTGATACGATGTGCGTAGCTTTGGCTGCAGAAAAATCATTAAAAAATTTTAAAAAAGTTAAGATAAAGTATTTATAAAGATGAACAATATTATTAATTTTTCTGAACAAAAAGTAAAAAGTAAAGATTTAAAGACTGTGGTTAAATCTATTAAAAGTGGCTGGCTAACTCATGGAAAATATACTGAATTATTTGAAAATGAATTTAAAAAATTTACAAATGCCAAGTATTGTGTAACTGTATCAAGCTGTACTGCAGGACTTCATTTGTCTTGTTTAGTAGCAAATCTTAAAAAAGGAGATGAAGTTTTAGTGCCTGCGATGACTCATACAGCTACTTCTCATGCTGTGGAGTATGTAGGTGCTAAACCGAGATTTGTAGACATAGAAATGTTTAATGGAACAGTTTCAATAGAAAGTTTAAAAAAAAATATCACAAAAAAAACAAAAGCATTAATTATAGTTCATATGTCTGGATACCCTTGCAAAATGAAAGAAATTTCTGAGATTTGTAAAAAAAATAAAATTAAACTTATAGAAGATTGTGCACATTCAATTGGCACAAAGTATAACTCTCGTCATGTAGGGTTATTTGGAATGACTGGTTGTTTTTCTTTTTATCCGACAAAACAAATCACAACAGGAGAAGGGGGTATGGTTATTACGAATGACAAAGCAGTTTATAAAAAAATTAAAATGTTAAAGGCTTTTGGTATAGACAAGGATATAAATAATAGAAAAAAACCAGGACATTATGATGTCAAATTATTAGGATTAAACTATAGAATGACTGATTTTCAATCTGCTATGGGATATGCCCAAATATTAAGATATAAAAAAAATTTAATTAAAAGAAAATCAAATGCAAAGATTTATTATAAATTTTTAAAAAAAATTAAAAATATAAATTTTGCTGAATATTCAAACGATTGTTCATATTTTATTTTTCAAATTTTTACAAAAAAAAGAGATAAGCTAATAAAAGCACTTAAAAAAAATGGTGTTGGCTTTTCCATTCATTATGCTAAGTCATTGCCATTAATGACTTATTATAAACAAAAATACAATTATCCTGTTAAAAATTTTAAAAATTCTATAGATTATTCTAGAGAAAATATTTCTTTACCGGTATATCCAGGTTTAAAATATTCGCAAATATCTTTTATATGTAAAATCTTAAAAAATATTTTAAATTAAAATGAAAAAAAAAATTTGCTTAGTTGGAGGATGTGGTTTTATTGGACATAATTTAGCTTTAGAATTAATGTCAGCAGGCCATAATGTAACAGTTATAGATAGTTTGGCAGTAAATAATATTCTTTCTTTTAGTAGTAACGACATAAAAAATAAAAAATTATATAATTCAATTTTAAATAATAGAATTGAACTTCTTAAAGAAGCAAATGTAGATTTGATAATACAAGATGCTAGAGAGTATCATGTCATGTCTAGATTAATTGAGAAAATTGACCCTGATATTATTATTCATTTAGCTGCTGTTTCTCATGCCAACAAATCGAATAAGGATCCACATACTACTTTTGATCACAGTTTAAGGACACTTGAAAATACTTTAGATTTGGCGAGACGTAATAAGACTCATGTAATTTATATTTCTTCAAGTATGGTTTATGGAAATTTTGAAAAAAAAGAAGTTAATGAGGAAGATAAATGTGAACCGATTGGAATATATGGAAGTCTTAAATTTTCAGGTGAGTTAATAGTAAAAGCTTATAATCAAGTATTTGATTTACCATATACAATAATAAGACCTTCCGCATTATACGGCGAAAGATGTGTAAGCAGAAGAGTTGGTCAAATATTTATAGAAAATTCATTACAGGATTTTGATATTGATGTTAATGGAAATGGTGAAGATAAATTAGATTTTACTTATATAGAAGACTTAGTTAGCGGATTAAAACTTTGTTGCGAAAACAAAAATTCTATTAATCAAATTTTTAATTTAACTTATGGATCAGCAAAAAAAATCTCCGAATTAATAGATATTTTAAAATCTGAATTTCCAAAAACTAAAATTAATTTTAAACCAAGAGAAAAATTCATGCCCGAAAGAGGTACTTTGAGTATCAAGAAAGCAAAAGATTTATTAGGTTATGAACCAAAAAATCCAATTGAAAAAGGTTATATTAAATATATTCGATGGTATAAAAAATTTTGGAAAAATCTGTGAAAATAAAAAAATTTAATTCGAAAAAAACATTTATAATTGCAGAAATAGGTAATAATCACGAAGGTAATTATTTATTAGCAAAAAGATTAATAAAATTAGCAGCTAGAGCAGGAGCAGATGCTGTAAAATTTCAAACTTATAAAACTTCTTTTTTTATAAATAAAGTTGAAAAAAAACGATTCAAAAAATTAAAAAGTTTTGAATTAAGTTTTGGTCAATTTAAAAGTTTAAAAAATTTTGCAAATAAATTAGGTTTATATTTTATTTCCACACCTTTTGATTTAGAAAGTGCATATTTTTTATCAAAAAATTCTGATATTATAAAAATTGCATCAAGTGATAATAATTTTTATAAACTTATCGAAATTGTTTTAAAATCAAAAAAACCAATAATAATATCAACAGGCTTAACAAATATAGCTGAAATTAAAAAAATAGTTTTATTTTCTAAAAAAATTCTTAAAAATAAATTTAAGGAACATTTTGCATTACTTCATTGCGTGAGTGCTTATCCTGTCGAAGCAAAATATGCTAATCTTAATTCAATAAAATATTTAAAAGAAAAATTTTCATGTACAATTGGATATAGCGATCATACAATTGGTAATGAGGCTTCCTTAGTAGCGGTTAGTTTAGGTGCACAAATTATAGAAAAACATTTCACTATTGATAAAAAATATTCTTCATTTAGAGATCATCAGCTGTCGGCTGATTTTGTCGATTTAAAGAATATTGTAAAAAATGCAAGAAAAATTGAATTAATGTTAGGTAAAAAAAATAAGATATTGCAAAAAAGTGAAATAAAAAATGTAAAAGAATTTAGAAGATCAATAGTTATCAATAAAGATTTAAATAAAGGTAAAAGATTGACTGAGGATGATATTAAATATTTAAGACCTGGAAATGGGTTAAGTCCAAACCAGTTATATAAAATTCTTAATAAAAAATTGAAAAAAAATTTAAAATCTGACCATGTTGTTAAATTGTCAGATATTTTATAATTAATAATATGTGTGGAATTGCAGGTTATATTGGAAAAAAAGGATTTTCTAAAAAAAAAATAGATAGCATTCTAAATATTATGAAAAGTAGAGGCCCTAACTTTCAAGATTATTTTAAATATAAAAATAAAAAAGGCCTAAATATAAATCTATTTTCTTCACGATTAAGTATTATAGATTTAAATATTAAATCAAACCAACCATTTATTATTAAAAATTTTGTTATGGTTTATAACGGTGAGATTTACAATTATTTAGAATTAAAAAAAAAATTAGAAATAAAAGGCATTAAGTTTATTACTCAATCTGACACTGAAGTAGTTCTTAGGTACTATATGCTATATGGCAAGAAGTGCTTAGATTTTTTTGAGGGGATGTGGAGTTTTGCCATATATAATACAAATACAAATAAGATATTTCTTTCTAGAGATAGATTTGGTGAAAAACCTTTACATTTTTTACAGACAAATGATGGATTTTATTTTGGATCAGAAATAAATTATATAAAAAATTTATATTCAGAAAAAATAGAAATAAACAAAGATCATTTGTTAAATTATTTAACGCTTGGATATAAATCTTTATATAAATATAATGATAATTTTTATAAGAAAATTAAACAGATTCCCCACGCTAGTTATGTAGACTCATACGCTGGCAATAATTTTAAAATAAAAAAATATTGGAAATTAAATATTTCTCAAAATAAAAAAATTAATATTAAAGATGCGATAAAAATTACTAAAGAAAAAGTTATTGATAGTATTAAGTTACGTCTTAGGTCTGATGTTCCAATTGCTCTATGTTTGAGTGGAGGAATAGACTCTAGCATTATAGCTGCAGTATGCAAAAAAATTTTTAATAAAGATATAAAAACATTTTCAATTATTGATAACGATAGTAGATATAATGAGAAAAAAAATATTAATAGAAATATTAATGATTTAAAATGTGAACATGAATTTGTTAATTTAAAAAAAAATAATAATTTAAATAGACTAACTAATTTAATTAAATATAGAAGCTCTCCCGTCGCTACCATTAGTTACTACAATCATTCTTTAATGCTTGAAAAAATGAATCATCAAGGATTTAAAGTCGGTTTATTAGGTACTGCAGCAGATGAAATTTTTGCAGGATATTATGACCACTTTTTGCTTCATTTGCATTCTATTCGAAATGAAAAATTTTTTGATAAAGAAAAAAATTTTTTTTTAAAATACATACAAAAATTTATTAGAAATGATTTATTAAGAGATCCAGAAAAATATATTAAAAATAGATTAAGCAGAGAACATATTTTTGATGAAAGTAAATTATTAAAAAATTTATTATTAGTAAAAAATAATACGAAATTCATAGAAAATAAATTTTCAAATGAATTATTGAGAAACAGAATGTTAAATGAGTTGTTTTTTGAAATTACTCCAGTAATTTTAAATGAAGATGATTTAAATTCTATGAATTATTCGATAGAAAATAGAAGTCCTTATCTTGACAAAAATTTAGTTGAGTTTGTTTATAGTCTTCCATCAAAATATTTAATTAAAAATGGACATTCGAAATATTTGCTCAGGGAGGCATTTAAAGGGATTTTAAATGAAAAAATAAGGACCGACAGAAAAAAAATTGGATTTAATTCGTCAATAGATAGCATTTTTAATGTTGAAAACAAAACAATACAGAATTTTTTATTTGATAAAAAATCTGAGATATACGATTTGGTTGATAGAAAAAAAATAATTGATTTATTTAGTATTAAGTCCAAACCAAATTACCTAAGTAAATTTTTATTTAATTTTATTAATGCTAAAATTTTCTTAGATATTGAAAATAAAAATTATGTATCTAATTAAAGTTAATTTTAAAAAAGAAAATAAATATAAAAAAAATAATTTTTTATTTGAAAAAAAAGAATTATCAATAAAATTTGAAAATAAGAAAAATATATTCTTAAAATATGATAAAAATTCTTTTTGTTTAATAGACGGTATAATAAATGATAATTTAGATAAAAAATTAAATATTAAAGAAGTTTTTAATTTATTAAGCAAACTAAAAACAAAAAGAGAAATAATGAGTTTTTTTAATTCATTAAGTGGAGCATTTAATTTATTTTTTTATTCTTTTGTAAAAAAAAGTTTTTTAGTTGTTAGAGATAAAGATGGATTTAAACCTTTATTTTATAAAAAAAATAATAAAAAAAAAGAGTTTTATTTCAGCAGTTCCCCAAATTTAATTTTGAATAAACAAAAAGAAAAAAAAGTTAATAAATCTTTTTTAAAAAAATATATAATGTTTAGGTATAACATTTTATATGGAAAAAAAGACACTTTCATACATAATTTATATTTTTTAGAAGCAGGTAAATATTTAACTTATAAAAATAAAAAATTTTCATTGTTAAAATATAATAATTTTGAAATAAAAATTAATAATAATATTAGTTATGAAGACTCAAAAAAAAATACTTATAAAATTATAAAAGAAAATTTTTATAGACAAAGAAAAAATTTTAATAACAAGTCTATATTGGCTTTAAGTAGTGGCCTAGATTCTACTTCAGCTGCTGTTTTTTTAAAGGAAATTAATAAACCAGTTCATTCTTTTACTGCTAAATATGAAACAAATATGCATATCAATGAGTTTAAAGGAGCAAAATTAGTTGCAAAAAAATTTTGTAAATCCTGGACTCCAATAACTATTAATTCAGATGAATTTTTAAATTTTTGGAAAAAATGTTACGATTACCATGATTTTCCTTTACCAACAAGTTCTTGCTTGGGATATACAATTTTATATTCCAAAATTTCAAATTTAGGATTTAAATCTATAATAAATGCTGGAAATCCTGATCATTATTTTTTAGGAAATTATCCTGCATATCTTTATAATTTATCTGATCTATATAAAAAAAATGATAAAAATTTTAAAAATGAGTTAAAATTTTGGGTTAAAAATCATTCTACAAAAACTTTTCCAAAAAATATGAATGTTTTTAAAAATTTTTATTCAAAAAATATTTTAAAATCTAAAAAATTTATAATTCAGCCAAAATTTGAAATTCTAGGCGCTAAATATTTAGTAAAAAAATATAAAAAGATGTTTAAATTAGATACATCATTTAAAATAACCTCATCAAGTTTTGTTAATGCATATTTAGTATTTTCACTCTGGTATTCAGAAAGAACCCCAGGGATATTATCATTTAATGAAATACATAAAAAAACAAAAGTTATATCAATTGATCCATTTGTAAGTGAAAAAATAAAAAATTATACTTTTTCTTTACCAAATAAATATAAAATAAAAAACGCAGTTGGAAAATTAATGCTTCGCGATATGATGAAAAAAAAATTACCCAACGAAATTTTAACAAATAAAGGAAAAATAGGCTTTGATGTACCATTTCAGTATTGGTTAAAAAAAAATAAAAAAATGAAGAAATTTGTTATTGATAATATTCATTTTGCTAAAAATAATGATCTTTTTCAATTTTTAGACTTAAAAAAAATTATTAATGATATAAAAAAAAATTATAGTTATGATTCTATGTTTATTTGGCAATTATCAAATTCTATAATGTGGTTAAAAAAAAATAAAATTAAATTATGAAGTATTTTAATAAAAGTGACTCTGAAGCATACAGTAAAAGCAAGAAGAAGAATAAAGAAATTTTTTATCAAATTAAAAAAATTTTGACCCATCATAACAAAAAAAATTTATATGGTACAATTTTAGATGTTGGCTGTGCAGATGGTAATCTAATTAATTTTTTAGAAAAAAATTTTATTAATTATTCTTTTACCGGGATTGATATTAGTAAAAAACTCATAACAAAATGTAAAAATAGTAGTCGTAAAACTTTTATTAAAACTGACTATAAGAAATTTTCAAAATTAAAAAAATTTGATGTCGTGATAGGATTGGGTATATCTGGCTATGCTGACAATTTAATTATTTTAATAAAAGACTTGTTAAAATTTGTAAAAAAAAATGGATTTTTAATAATTGAAGGAGGAGTAAATTTTAACGGATTCGATGTAAATGTTAGATTTAGATACAATAAATACAAACCTCTAAATTGGGAAAGAGGTTTCAATGCCATATCCTCATATGCTTTAGAAGATTTTTTAAAAAAAAAAAAGCTTAATTATAAATATTTCAATTGGGATTTTCCTGTATCAATAAAATATTCAAACAAGGATTCAAAAATTAGAAATAGAACATTAAAAGATGAGAACGGAAAATATTGGATTTTTAATGGTTTAAACTTTATTACTCATGGACCAAAAACTAACAATTTAAATCCAAATTCTTCTCTTTTAACAATTTATAAAAATTAATAATTAATGTTATTAAAAAAAATTAAAAATATTGTAATTTTTTTTAATGGCGATAGAGGCATTGCCGTTTATCACAAACTTAGAAAAAAATATAATTTGAACTTAATTATTACCAATTCAAAAAAAATAAAAAAAAAAATAAAAAAAAATAAAGTTGTATATGTTAGTAATGTAAATAATAAAATAATTTATAAACTATTAAAAAAACAGAAAGCTGATCTTTTTATTAGCGCTGGTTTTTCTAATATATTTAAAAAAAAACTATTAAAAATTCCAACTTATGGCGTGATAAATTTACATGCGGGACCAGTTCCTAAATATAGAGGTGGATCACCTTTAAATTGGCAATTAATAAATAATGAGAAATGCTTTACACTTAGTGTGTTAAAAATGGATGAAGGAATTGATACAGGCCCAGTAATTATAAATAAAAAAATGATAATTAAAAAAAATTATGACATAAAAAAATTACATTCAATTACAAATAATATTTTTCCATCTCTTGCTTTGAAAGCTATTGATAAGATTAATAATGGGGAAAAATTTAGGCCACAACCAAAAAATGCTAAAAATTATTGGAGACAAAGAAAAGAAAAAGATGGAAGAATTTACTTTGATAAATTTTCAGGCTTTAAAATAATTAGATATATCAAAGCTTTAACAAAACCTTATCCTGGAGCTTGGGCACTATTAAATGATAAAAAAATAATATTTTATAAAGCAAAAACTGTTAATAAAAAAATAAATGGAAGTTTTGGAACTATTGTAACAATTAAAAATAATATTTATTTAAAATGTAGGCTTATTAATTTAAATATTTTAAAATACTATCTTAAAGGAAAAAGAATTAAAAATTTTAACCATCAGTTAAATTAAAAAATATATGACTAATATAAAATATTGTAAAAATTGCATATTACCAAATACGAGACCAAATTTATTTATAAATTTAGATGGAGTTTGTAATGCTTGTTTATCACATACCAAAAAAAATAAAATTGACTGGAAAAATAGACGTAAAAATTTTTTAAAAATTATAAAAAAAATTAAATCCAAAAATTCAAAATATGATTGTTTAATTCCTGTTTCTGGAGGAAAAGATAGTACTTGGCAAGTTATTACAGCATTAAAATATAAACTTAAGCCACTTTGTGTTACTTGGAAGACACCAGCCAGAAACATAACAGGAAAACAAAATTTAGATAATTTAATAAATCTTGGTGTTGATCATATTGATTTTACTATTAACCCAAAAATAGAAAAAATTTTTGTTTTAAAATCTTTTAAAAAATTGGGAAATCCAGCATTACCTATGCACATGGCTTTACATTCAATTCCATTACAAATCGCTATTTCTATGAACATTCCATTAATTATTTGGGGTGAGAATTCAGCCGATGAATATGGTTCTACTAATAAAAAATTACAAGGGGCATATTTAACTAATTCATGGAGAAAAAAATTTGGTGTAACAAATGAAACAAAAGCAGAAGATTGGATAGATAATACATTAACTAAGAAAGATTTATCACCTTATATGTTACCAAGTGAAAAAAATAAAAAAAATAAAAAGATAATTGAAATTTTTTTAGGCTATTTTTTTGAATGGGATCCAGAAAAAATTTATTCAGTAGCTAAAAAATTTGGTTTTAAACCATCTAAAAATATTAAAACTGGATTATATAATTATGCAGATATAGATGATGAATATTTTATTCCAGTTCATCACTGGATGAAGCTTTATAAATTTGGTTTTTCAAGACTTTATGACAATTTATCATTAGAAATAAGAAATAAGAGATTAACTAGAGACGAGGCATTAAAAATTATCAAAAAAAATAGACACTTAACTCCAATTAATCAAATTAAAAAATTTTGTAAATATACCAAAATATCAGTTAAGCAATTTTTTATTATAGCTGAAAAGTTTAGAAATAAAAAAATATGGTATAAAAAAAATAAAAAATGGAAAATAAGAAATTTTTTAATAAAAGATTTTAAATGGTAAAAATAAAAATTTCTAAAACACCAAGAGAATTCAAAGTCGGCGAAAAAAATAAAATTAAAATTAAAGAAATTGGTTTTTTATATTTAAAAAATAATGAACAAATAACGATAGTAAATGAAAATAAAAAAAAATATGATTTTGTAAAAAAAAACTGGGGCTATTACGCTACCCCTTCTGTAAATGGAAGATTAAAACACGAAGGATTTAAAACTGCTTTAGTAAAAAATAAATTTCAAAAATATTATATTATGGTTGTTGATAAAAAAAAAATTAAAAAATTTAAAGATTATTGTAAAACTGAAAATCAAAAAGTTATTGAGTGGCTAGATGAAAAATAAAAATTGTCCTATTTGTAAATCAAAAAAAAAGAGAATTACTTTTTCTTATTCAAAAAAACCAGCATGTGAGACAGATTTTAATATTTTTAAAAACTTGTATTCCAGACATTATTTTGAGTGCTTAAAATGCACACATTGGTTTTCAAATGTAACATTTAATTTTGATAAATTTTATAGCCAAGAGTATAATAAAAAAACTTATCAAAATAGTTTGTTAAAAACATTTAATAAGATTAAAAAAATTAAAAAAAAAACAGTCTGATAACTATTTTAGAGTTCTCAGAATAAAAAGATTTATAAATAATAATTTAAAAGAGAAACCAAATCTTCTTGATATAGGATCTGGGACAGGAATTTTTCCATATAGTATAAAAAAATTAGGATGGAAATGTAAGGCAAATGATCCAAGTTTAGTTACGATTAATCATTTAAAGAAAAATTTAAAATTAAAAACTATTTATGGAAATTTTTTAGATATAAAAAAGGTGGATAAGTTTAATATTATTACTTTAAATAAAGTACTTGAACATGTAAAAAATCCAATAAAATTTTTAAATAAAGCGAAAAAGTTTTTAAAAAAAGAAGGTTATATATATTTAGAAGTTCCTGACATAGACAAAGCAAAAAAAATTTCAAAAAATAGAGAGGAATTTACAATTGAACATATTCATGGTTTTACAAAACATTCTATTTTAACTTTATTAAAAAATTGCAACCTTAAAGTTTTGGAATTAAATAAAATTTATGAACCTAGTACAAAATATACCACTTATGTCTTCTGTAAAAAAAATTAAAAAAAATATTGCAATTATAATTTGCGCTAGATCCTCTTCGAAAAGATTTCCCAATAAAGTTTTAAAAAAATTTAATAATATTCCTTTAATATTACAGGTTTATAAAAGAGTAAAAAAATCTAAATATGCTGATAGCGTTATTGTTGCAACTTCTAATAAGAAATCTGATGATAATTTAGAAAAATTATGTATTAAAAAAAATATAGATTGTTACAGAGGTTCTTTGAATAATCTTTTTTTAAGATTTAAAAATATTGTAAAAATTTATAATACAGATATCTTAATTAGAATTTCAGCAGATAGTCCATTTATAGATTTTAGATTAATAGATAAGGGTATAAAGATTTTTCTTTCCAGAAAAGTTGATATAGTTACTAATATTTTAAAAAGAACATATCCAAAAGGACAATCAATAGAGATTTTTGATAAAAAAATCTTTCGTAATCTTAAAAATTTAAATGCTTATGAAAAAGAACACGTTAGTCCTTATTTCTATAAAAATAAAAAAAAATATAAAATTATTAATTTTAAATCAAAAAAGAATTTATCAAAATATAATTTGACTGTAGATTTTAAAGAAGATTTAATTTTGTTTAATAAAATTATAAAAAAAATTAAAATTAATAACTTTTATTTTAACTATAAAAAAGTTCTGAACTTTATAAATAAAGATGAAAATTAAAATAGGTATATCACCAATAGCTTGGCTAAATGATGATATGCCAAATTTGAGTAAGGGAATTACGGTCGAAAAATGTTTGTCGGAAATTGTTGAATGCGGTTATACTGGAGTCGAAAATTGTGGCTCATTTCCTAAAGATAAAAAAAAAATTAAATTATTATTAAATAAGTTTGAACTTAAATTTTCAGGAGGCTGGTATAGTGCAAATTTAATTAAAAATTCAGTTAATTTTGAGTTAAAAAAAATGAGAAATATTCTTGAAGTATTTAGAGAAATGAAAACTAAAAATATTGTTTTTTGTGAAACAACCGATTCTATTCAGAGTAAAAATAAAAATTTAAGCGAAAGACCATCTATGTTAAATAGAGACAGCAAATCATATTTCATTAAACTTAACAAATTAGCCAAAATAATTAAAAAAAATTTTAATGTAAATTTATGCTACCATCATCATATGGGTACATTAATACAAAATGAATCAGAAATAGATATGCTAATGAAAAATACCGATAGAAATGTTAAATTATTACTTGATACAGGACATTTAATTTTTGCAGGAATTGATCCTATGAAGATTTATAAAAAATATAAGTCAAGAATTAGCCATATTCATTTGAAAGATATAAGAAAAAAAATTTTAAATAAGTGTATTAAAAATGATTTACCTTTTTTGCAATCTTTTTTGAAGGGTGTTTTTACAGTACCTGGAGATGGATCTTATAATTTTAAACCCTTGCTAAATAATTTAAAAAAAAATAACTATAACGGTTGGGTTATAGTCGAGGCAGAACAAGATCCAAAAAAATACTCACCTTACAAATATTCATTAATTGGTTATAAAAATGTTAAAAAAATCTTGAAAATATAGTTAAAATAACTTAACTAGATCAATAAATGTCAAAAGAATTTCAAAATAAAACAGCAATTGTTACTGGTAGTACCCAGGGCATTGGTTATGCTCTAGCAAAGCTTTATATAGAAAGAGGTATAAGCAATATTACTATAGTGGGAAGAGATGAAGAAAAAGGAAATAAGGTTTCAAAAGAATTTAATTCAATGGGTGCTAATTGTTTATTTATCAAAGCAGAATTGAAGAATGTTAAGGAATGTAGAAAAATAGTTCAGATGACCGATGAGAAATTTGGTAAAATAGATATTTTAGCTAATTGCGCAGGAGACACAAGAAGAGCTACAATTCTTAGTACTGATCAAGACTTATTTGACGACATAATTGCAGTAAATTTAAGAGCGCCTTTCTTCCTAATTCAAGATTGTGTTAAGGTTATGAGAAGAGAAAAAATTAAAGGTGCTATTGCATCAGTCATAACGATGTCTTCGCATAGTGGAGCAGTCTTTAAAGCTCCTTACTCAGCTTCGAAGGCAGGCTTAGTTAATTTAACCAAAAGTGTAGCGTTTGCATTAACAAAAGATAATATAAAAGTTAATGGTTTAAACTTGGGATGGACCCATACTCCTGGTGAAGAAAAAACTATGGAAAGGTATGTTACAAAGGATAAAGATTGGCCAACCACACACGGTAAAGATTTACCTTGGGGAAGATTAATACAGCCACTTGAAGCAGCAAAAGCTCTTGCATTTATGACATCAAGCGAATCAGGATTAATGACAGGAAGTATTATAGATTTTGATCAAATAATTAGTGGTTGGTATGCAGATTATTCAGGCCCTAAAAAATTAAAAGATAACGAATTAGGCATCTAAGATCAAAAATATGAAGATATTTGGTCAATTCCCTGGTGGAAGACATCTTGGTGACGATGAAATAAAAAATGTTACAGAGGTTATTTCCTCAAAATCTCCTTATAGATTTTCAGGTTTAAATTTAAAACAATACTGCAATAGACTTGAAAGCGAAATGTCAAATTTCGTAAAAAAAAAACATTGTTTAGTTGTAAATACTGGTACAGCAGCATTACACTGTGCTTTATACGCCTGCGGAGTAAAAAAAGGAGATGAGGTAATAGTTCCAGCTTACGGTTGGAGTGCAGATTTGATGACAATAGTAGCTATGGGCGCAATACCGGTAATTGCACCAGTTTCATCTGATTGCAATTTAGATATCAAAAGATTAGATGAATGTTTAACAAAAAAAACTAAAGCTCTAATAGTTATTCATATGAGAGGTTATCCATGTGATTTTAGAGAAATTATACCAAAATTTAAGTCATTAAATATTCCTATAATAGAGGACTGCAGTCAATGTTTTGGCGGCATGATTGAGAATTTTAGGGTTGGTCATTTTGGAGATTTTTCAACTATGTCTTTTCAGTACAATAAAATGATAACTGCAGGAGAAGGTGGAGCAGTTATGATGAATGATCCTGAAAACCATCAAAAATGTGTAAGATTTCATAATCTTGGCATGGATAGAAAAGTCGGGGAAGATCCTACAAAAACAAATGATCCAGTAGGACCAGGATCAATTGCTTCTATTGGTTTAAATTATAGAATGTCAGAAATCACTGCCTCAGTTGCTTTAGCTCAATTAAATAAAATAAATAATATTATAAATTCATGTAAATCTAATTGGGATAAAGCATTATCAATGTTAGCCCCGTTGATCGAAAAAGGTTTTATTTCTCAAAGAAATATATCTAATTTAGCAACACCAAATTATGCTTTTTTGGGCTTTAAAAGAAAAGAAAATATTTCTCATGTTGAAATTGAGAAAGAATTATCCAAATTGAAAATTCCCTTTGAACATGTAAACTTAAAGGATTCTCATCATTTTGAAATATGGAAGTTTTTTTTAGATAAAGAAAACTATCCTTATAAAGATGTTTCAGATAAAGCAAGCAATCAAAATTTAGATCATAATTATTTTTGTGAAATTTTGTCAGAATAAATGAAAAAAATAAAAAATTTAAAATTACAATATAAAGATAATCAAAAAGGAGAAATAATTTTTAATAAAAATATTTATCTTAAAAAAAATATAGCCAAAATATTCAAACCAATTATAAAAAATAAAAAATGTTTTTTTTTTATTGATAAAAATCTTTATCAAAAAATGGATTTAAGATTATATTGTAAGACATTACAAAAAGAATTAAATGCCGAAATTTTTTTGCTCAAAGGTGGAGAGCAAGTAAAGTCTATTTATTATTTTAATAACTATATTAATAAAGTTTTTAAAAGTGGCGTTAATGTAAATAGCTATATAATAGCAATAGGTGGAGGAACTATAATTGATTTAGCCGGAATGATTTCATCTATAATTTATAGAGGAATAAATTTTATATCTATTCCCACAACATTGTTGGCATCTGCTGATGCAGCAATATCATGTAAAAATGCATTAAATCTAAGTGGTGCAAAAAATCTCATTGGCACTTATGCATTGCCTAAAAAAATATTTATTGAGACAGAGTATGTATATAATTTTTTGGAAAATAGATATTTCTGGGATGGTTTTGCTGAAATAATTAAGCATGCAATAGGTCATTCAAAAAAACTATATAATCACTTAGTTAATGATCATTCAGCTTATATAAAAAAAAAATATATTAATAAATTGAAAGAAAATGAAAAAAGAGAATTTCTAAAAGATATCTCGGAAATATTGCTTATGACAATCCAAAGTAAAGTCGAGTTGTTTAATGAAAAAAATAATGAATTACAGCCCCTATATCATTTTGGGCACACAGTAGGTCATGCACTAGAAATAGCAACAAAACATAAATGTTTTCATGGAGAGGCAATAAGTATAGGAATGCTGGTAGCTGTAGAACTTTCAATCTATAAAAATAAATTAAATAAAAGAATTATGAATGATCTTATATTTCTTTTAGAAAAGTTTAATCTTCCAAAATCAATTAGTAAAAGCACTTTTAATCAAAAAATATTTAAAAAAGCTATTCAAAAAGACAAAAGATATTTTAATGATGCTAATCATTTTATTTTAATGGATAAAAAATTTAAAATTAGTAGTAAATTAATACCCATTAAGTATGATGAATTTTATAGTATTCTAAAAAAATATATTATTTGATGAAAAAAATTAGAATAGCAATATTGGGCATTGGAAGGATGGGTACAGTACATCTTAAAAATATAATTAATAACCCAAGGTGCGATTTACTTTATATTTATGACATAAATTATAAAAAAAGAAAAAATCTTTCAAAAAAACATAATCTAAAGTTGGTTGAAAATATTGATGATATATTTAATGATAAAAATGTTGATGCAATATTTATTTCAACACCAACTAATACTCATTTAAAATTAATACTTAAATCTATAAAATATGGTAAGCAAATTTTTTCAGAAAAACCAATAGATTTAGATTTAAAAAAAATAAATAATTTAAAAAAAAAATGTAATAGCTATAACAAAACTTTTCAAATTGGATTTAATAGAAGATTTGATAAAAGTATTAGTGATTTATTAACAAAGGTAAAAAATAATAAAGTTGGTAGAGTTGAAAAAATAATTATTACTAGTAGAGATAAGTCTCCTCCCCCAACAGTAAAATATTTAAAAGAATCGGGTGGAATTTTAAGAGATTGTACTATCCATGATATAGATTTGTTATTAAATATTTTACAGAAAGATAAAGTAAAAGAAGTTTTTTGTTATCCCTCAGTGCTTTTTGATAAACGATTAAAAAAAATTAATGATCACGATACAATTATGTCAATGTTTAAAACTCAAAAAGGAAAAATTGCAATGATAAATAACTCTAGAAGATCTGTTTATGGGTATGATCAAAGAATTGAAGTCTTTGGTAGTAAAGGCATGTTAATGACTAAAAATATTAATGAAAATTCAACTTCATATTATACTAAGAATAGTACGGGAGCTGAAAAACCACATTTAAATTTTTTTTTAGAAAGGTATGAGAGATCATTTGTGGATGAGCTAGATAATTTTATTAGTAATTGTATAAACAATAAAAAAGCTAGTGTTTCATTTGAAGATTGTAGAAAAGCACTAGAAATATGCGAGTGTTTATATCTTTCTGCAAAAACTGGAAAGTCAGTAAAGTTATAATTTAATTTTTAAATCATATGGGCTTCAAAGTTTTTTTTACAGGTTTTTTAAATAAAAAAACATATCCAAGAAATAACTTTATTGTAGAAAAATTCTATATAGACAAACATAATTTTAGCAGAAAAATTAATTTCACATCAATAAATATTCCCTATAGTAAAAAAGAATTTAATGAAAGTTATAAATTTATAAATAATAAAAAAAAAATTTATAAAAAAAATATTAATAGATTTTTTAAAAAAAATTTTCCTAACAAAAAAAATTATTGGGACAGTTCAGTTGATTATTGGTTGATTCATTTTTTATCAACGATTCATATTAAATATAAAAAATTAAAGAAAATTAAAAAAAAATATCCAAATATAAAAGTATTTAAAATAGATCAAAAATATCTTAATCATATTTATGAAACTTCAGATTTTATTGAATTAATCGAATATTCTGAGTCTATGAATGTTTTTATTTATCAAAAAATAGCTGAGAAATTAAATATTAAGTTAATAGATAGTAATTTTAACGTAATTACTAAGCCAAAAATATTACAAAATAGAGAAAAACAAAAAAAAATTCAAAATGAAAAATCTTTTATAAGAAAAATTAAATTTTTATTTATTTATTTATACTGCATTATTATAAGGCCATATTTATTAATTGATATTTATTCTACTAGAAATTTTAAATTAAAATGTTTTATATTTTCATTGGGTCAGTTATTACCAGTTTCATTAAGTAGCCTTTATTTAAATAAAAATTTAAACTTAAAAAATAAATATAAAAATTCAAAAACTATTTTTATAAATGAAAATGATGAATTTGATGAAGTAGTAAACAATATTATTAACTATTGTTTTCCTAAAATATTTTTTTCCGATGTAGATATAAGTAAATTTAATTTTCTAAAAAAAATTAAGGGAATTATTAATTCTGTAAATATAACTTCTCAAGATTATTTTAGGTTTATTATTTCAGTATTAAGTAAAAAAAGAGTTTATTCACTTCAACATGGAGGATTATATAATTTACAGAAAAAAAATTTAATTGAAAAATTTGAAAAAGAAAATTCTAAATTTTTAGGATGGGAAAAATCATTTTCTTTACAAGCATACTTTGATCATAAATTTCATGAAAAATCTTTATTCAATCAGAAAAAAAAAATAATACTTTTTACAACTATTAAAAATATTAATATTGTAAGATATGAATCAGAAACCGTAGAGTTCAAAACAAATGGTGATTTTGTTCAAAATAATTTTAATTTTTATAAAAATTTAAATATTCAATTAAGGAAAAATTTAATAGTTAGACTTCCAAAACATGATTATAATTGGAGTTTAGAAAAAATATGGGAAAAAAAAGTTAAAAATTTTGATAAAGGATTGAAACTACCTAATTTTTTTAATCTTGATAGCTCCGAAAATGCAATTAAAAATTCTAGAATTTTTGTATGTGATCATATATCAACAGCATTTTTTGAAGCTTTATATTCAGGAATTCCCATTTTAGTTTTTGACGATTTAAAAAAATACGAATTTAAAAGCAAGTTTCTTAAATTATTATTAAATTTGAAAAAGAATAATATAATTCATGATAGTCCAGAGGAATGTGCTGCCTTTATTAATTCACATTATAATAATATTAATAAGTGGTGGAATGATAAAAAAACTAAAGAAGTAATTAATAATTTAAAAAAAAATATTTTTGCAAATAAATATAAAGTCAATATATCTAATTTTTTATAAATTATTTGATGTTTAAAATTATTAATAGGTATAATTAATGAGATCTTTTATTTTTAAAATTATTAAAAATATAACAAATTTATTATTAAAATTTAAATTAAGCAGGTTTATTATTTTTGCTATTTCTGAAGAAGTATTAAATTTTAAAACTAAAATAACTAATTCAAAAAGTGCAGATGAAGAATTTTCTTTTTACACACCAAATTATTTGAGCAGATATAGAGCAAAAACTTTATACACAAAGGAACCCGATACTATTGATTGGATTAATAATTTTAAAAGTAACTCAACTTTTTTTGATATTGGATCAAATGTAGGCTTATATAGTATTTATGCAGCAAAAATAAAAAATTCAAAAGTTTATTCTTTTGAACCATCAGTTTTTAATTTAGATTTACTAGCAAAAAATATATACTTAAATAAACTTCACGATAAAATTACTATAATCCCATTACCACTCAATGACCAAAAAAAAATTTCTTTTTTTAATTTAACTGATATTAATAAAGGCGCAGCATTTTCAACTTTTGATAAAAATTATGATCATAACGGAAATAATTTATCAGCAGAATTTAAGTTCAAGGTTGCAGGCTCAACTCTTAATGACATTACCGAGGAGTTTTTAATTGAAGAGCCTGATTATATAAAAATTGATGTAGATGGAATTGAACATCTGATATTAAGAGGCTCAACTAATATTTTAAAAAATGTTAGAAGTATTTTAATTGAAGTTAATGATGATTTTATACATCAAAAAAAAGAAATAGTTGATATTTTAATTAAAAATAATTTTGAAAAAAATATAAATCAAAAATTTTCAACTAAAAAATCAATTAAAAATGAAATTTGGAATAATAAATTATTAAATGAATAATAAAAAATTAATAAATATTTTTAAAAAAAATTTAAATTATTATAGACCTGATTGGACAAAATCATTTCAAAGAAATGAAAAAAAAATTTTTTTAGATAAAAATGAAAATTCAGATATTAATCTTGCAAAAAAATATAAAGAACAAATTTTTAAATTAAGTTATAAAATAATTTCTTCATATCCAGATTTGGCAAAATTATACTCTAAATTAGCACGTTTACTTAAAGTTAAATCAAAAAATTTACTTTTGACTTCTGGGTCGGATACTGGAATAAAAACTGTTTTTGAGTGCCTTGTAAAACCTGGTGATAAAGTTTTGAGAACCGAACCAACATTTGCAATGTATGGTGTATATTGCAAAATGTTTTCAGCTAAAGAAATTAAAATTAATTATAAAAGGTATAATAATAAATTTTATATTGATTTAAAAAAATTAAAAAAAGAAATAAAAAATAAAAAACCTAAACTTATTTGTTTGCCAGTACCTGATAGTCCTACAGGATCAGTTATTTCAGATAATGAAATGGATGAAATATTAAAAATTTCGAGAAATTTTAGATCTATAGTTTTAATTGATGAGGCATATTTTGATTTTTATAAAAAGAGTTTTGTAAAAAAAATCAATAAATTCAACAATTTAATTATTGTAAGATCTTTTTCCAAAGGATGGGGTTTGGCTGGTTTACGCCTTGGGTGCCTAATTTCAAATGATAAAATTATAAATATACTTCATAAGGTTAAACCTATGTATGAAATTAATAATATTGGTGCAAAAATTTTAGAAAAATTTATAGAAAAAAAATATTTAAAAAATATTAAAGTGTCAGTAAACAAACAGATAAAAGGAAAAAAATATTTTATAGAATTTTTAAAAAAAAGACATATTAATTTTATTGATACCAAAGCAAATTTTATTCATGTTGAGTTAGGAAAAAATGAAAAAAAAATTGAAAAAAAATTAAATAAAATAATTTATTATCGTAATATGTGTAGCTACAAACAATTAAAAAATTTTCATAGGTTTACTCTAACTGATAAAAATAATTTTATAAAAATAAAAAAAATAATAGATAAATATTATGATTAAAAAATACAATATTGCAATTATTGGCGCAGGAAGAATAGCTGGACATCATGTTAAATCTATAAAGAAAGAAAAAGGATTAAACTTAGTAGCAATATGCGACCTTAATATTGAACGAGCAAAAAAATTTTCAATTAAATATAAGGTTCCATATTTTTTAAATTTTAATGAAATGTTAAAAAAAATTAAAAATATAGATATTGTATCTATTATGACGCCATCGGGGTGTCATTATGAGCATGCAAAAGCAATTTTATTAAATTTTAAAAAACATTTAATAATTGAAAAACCAACTTTTTTAAAAATTGAGCAAGTAAAAAATATTTATAAAATTGCCAAAAAAAATAAGAAAAAAATATTTCCTGTTTTTCAAAACCGTTTTAACAAAGCTGTACAGAAAATTTCAAGTGAAATAAAAAAAAATAAATTAGGTAAAATTAATTTTATCAATGTAAGAGTTAGATGGTGTAGACCACAGAGATATTATAATTTGTCCCCATGGAGAGGAACTTATTCCCATGATGGTGGTGCTTTAACAAATCAAGGTATTCATCATATAGATTTATTAAGATTTCTTGGAGGTGAAGTGAAAAGTGTATATTGCAAGATGAAAACAATGGGTGCCAAAATAGAAGTAGAAGACAGTGTAGTTGGATTCTATGAATTTAAAAATGGTTCATTAGGATCACTTGAAATAACTACAGCAGCAAGGCCTAATGATTTTGAAGCCTCAATATCTATTTTAGGCTCTAAGGGATTAGCTCAAATTGGAGGTCTGGCTGTAAATAATATTGAGATATTTACTCCAAACTTTAAAATATGTAAAAAATATTCTGAAAAAATTCCTGATGCCTATGGATTTGGCCATGATTCAATTTATAAAGAAGTATATAAATCTCTTATTTTAGATAAAGAATTTATAATTAATTCTAAAGATTGTTTAAATACAATAAAACTTTTAAATTCCTTTTATGTTTCAGACGAGACAGGTAAAAGAGTTTTTGTAAAAAAAACGAAACCTTCTAAAAGACTTGGAAGAAAAAATGAGAAAATTGCTAAACTTTATCGATATGAAAAGTAAAATAATTGGCATTATACCAGCAAGAATGAAATCTTCGAGATTTCCTGGAAAACCTTTAAAAAAAATCTGTAATTTAACTATGCTTGATCATGTTTATCAAAGGGCTTTATTTTATACAAAATGGTCTGATCTAATAGTTGCAACGTGCGATAAAGAAATCAAAAATCATTGTATTAAAAAAAATTATAAAGTTATAATGACATCTTCTAAACACATAAGATGCCTTGATAGAGTTTATGAAGCCTCTACTAAAATTAAAAATTTAAAAAATAATGATATAATAGTATGCGTGCAGGGAGATGAACCGATGTTATTGCCCAATATGATATCAAAAATTGTTGAAATGTTTAGAAATAACTTTGTTGAGAATGTAGTATTGGGGATGAAGATTAAGGATTATAAAGATTATATAAATAAAGATGTAGTTAAAATAGTTTATAATAAAAAAAAAGAAGTTATATACACTTCTAGGTCTCCGATACCTCATACGAAAAAATTTTCTAAATTAACTAATGCAGTTAGAATTTATGGAATTTTGGCTTTTAGAAAATATTCTTTAAGGAATTATTTTAAATCGCGAGAATCATTTTTAGAAAAAATAGAAGAGTGTGATTCAAATAGATATTTTGATATGAAGGATAAACAACATGTTTTAATTTATCCTTATAAAAAATCTTTTGCGGTAGATACAAAACGAGATTTACAAAAAGTAAGTAAATATATGAATAGTGATTCATTATTTAAAAAATATAAATCAAAGTGAATTTAACTAATAATATTTAAGATATTAAAATAAGATAATATTAATGAAAAAGTATAATACAGCAATTATTGGTTATGGAGTAGTTGGAAAAAGAAGGTTTTATTATATAAATAAAAATACACTATTTAAAATAAAATATATAAGTGACATAAGATTTAAAAAAAATTTTAATAAAAATAATATTAAATATTATGTAAATTATTTGGAGTTATTAAAAAATAAAATTGACGTTGTTTTTGTTACATTGCCAAATTATTTAGCAGCAAAAGTCACTGCAGAATGTTTAAAAAGGAAAATACATGTTTTTTGTGAAAAACCACCATCAAAAAATTTAATAGAATTAAAAAAAGTTATTAAAATTGAAAAAAAAAATAAAAGTATCAAATTAATGTATGGCTTCAATCACAGATATCATGATTCTGTGAGAGAAGCTAAAAAGATAATAAATAATGGAAAGTATGGAAAAATAGTTTTTTTAAGAGGTGTTTATGGCAAGAGTCAAATAGTAACTTATAAAAAAAATGACTGGAGATCACAGAGAAAATTTTCTGGAGGAGGAATTTTGTTAGATCAAGGAATTCATTTATTAGATATTATTAGATATTTTTTTGGTGATTTTATTGAGTTTAAAAGCTTTATATCTAACAAGTATTGGAATCATGACGTTGAAGATAATGCCTTTGCTTTAATGAGAAATCGAGCAGGAATAATTGCATCTATACACTCTACCGCAACACAATGGCAACACAAATTTAATTTAGAGATAGTTTTAGAAAAAGCGATAATAGTCTTAAATGGAATTTTATCTGGGTCTAAAACTTATGGAAAGGAAACATTAACTATAATCTCAAGAGCAGGTGCAAAATCAGATGATAAAGCAAAAAAAAAAAAAATTTATTATAAAAACGATAATTCTTGGAGAGATGAAATAAATGAATTTTCAAATATATTAAAAAATAATTTAAAGGTAAAAAATGGTAATAGTAAAGATGCTTATAATGTTATGAAAATGATACAAAAAATATATAAATCTGATATCAAGTGGAATAAAAATATATGAGTAATGTAAATAAAATAGTCCTTAAAAATAAAGATTTTTACTCATTTTCAAAAGAGTATATTAAAAATTTATCTTCAATTTTTCATTCAATAAATAAAAACAGTCTTAACAAATTAGAAAAAGATTTTAGAGATATAAGAAAAAATAAAAAAACACTTTTTGTTTTTGGAAATGGTGGTGGAGCTTCAACGGCTACAACTATGGCAAACGATTTAGGATTTGATGTGATGAAAAAGGCTAAAATTAATAATACTTTTAAAATTATTTGTTTGAATGATAATTCTTCAGTAATGACGGCAATATCAAATGATATAGGTTATGAAAATATTTTTTTGAGTCAATTAAAAATGCAATTTAAAAAAGGCGATAGCGTTTTAGTTTTTTCAGCATCAGGAAATTCACCAAATTTAATTAAAGCAGTAAAATGGGTTAAAGAGAACAAAGGTAAAGTTATAGGTTTAATTGGTTTTTCAGGTGGAAAAATTAAGAAATATTGTAATACGTTTATTCATATAAAAACAGAAGATGGTGATTATGGCCCAGTTGAAGATTTACAGTTAATAATTAATCATATTTTAGCACACTGGTTTCAAGTTAAGCTTAAAAAATAAATGAATCAAAAATTCGAGAAGGTTGAAATAACGCTTCCAAATCAAGAAATAAAGTTTTTTATAATTAAAGATTTTATTGAGGAAAATTCAGATTTTTTAAAAGATCAGTATTTATCTTTTATTGCCAGTTTAGAAGAAAAAAAATTTTTAAAAAAAAAACTTTATGAACATTTTGATGTTCTTAAAGGCCATAACTTATGGGAAATGTCTTTAATAAAAGAAAAAAGTTTTCTTAAGTCAGACTCGATACAAGATATTATTATTTTTTTATCTTTAATTGAGATTATTAATAATTATAAACCTAAAAAAATTGTTTTAATAAATTTTAAAGAAAATATTGCAAAAAATTTAAAAAAAAATTTTAACAAATCAGAAATAATAATTAGTTTTAAAAATTTAAAGAAAGAAAAAAATTATTTTATAAAATTTTTAAAAAGTTTTTACTTTATTTTATTATTAAAAAATATTTATACAGTTTTTCTGAAGCTTAAAAAAGATTTTGGAACATTTAAATATAAAAAAAAATCTAGTGACTTTGCAATTTTTGCTTATTTTTCTCATTTTGATTTAGAAAAATATAAAAATAACCAATGGTATTCTTATCAATATAAAGAACTAAAGGATATAATAGGGAAAAAATATTCAGTAGATGAGCAGCTTATTTTTGTAAAAAACCAAATAACACCAACGTTTAACTTAGTCCCAAATCAAATCAAAACTAAAATTAATTTTATTAATGCCAATCTATCAAAACTAGATTATTTGACAATTTATTTTAGTTTTATTTGGTATTCATTAAAGTTTTATTTTTTAAAAAAGAAAATTTTTTTTGAAAAAAATTCAATTGATTTTTATTTATTTAATTTTTTAAAAAATGATTATTTTGAATCTTTTTGTGGCTCCACTTTAATCGAGAATCTTTTGTGGATTAAAGTTTTTGAAAATTATTTATTCTCTACTTCAAAGAAAAAATTTGGCGTTTATTTCATGGAAAATCAAGCTTGGGAAAAGGCTTTAATAAAAGCTTGGAAAAATAATAACCATGGAGAATTAATTGGCTATACACCTACTTCAGTTAATTATTGGCATTTGTATTATTTTAATAAATTTAATCAAAAATTAAAAATTAATTATATAAATTCTTATTTTCCAAATACTATATTTGTATCTAGTAAAGATGGTTATGATTTTTTAAGTCCCCAATATGAAAAAAATACTAAAATCGTAAAAGTAGAGTCACTTAGATATAATTATTTGTTAAAATATATAAATGATAGTGCTTTTGATGCAAATGATAAAAAAATTTTAATTTTAGGAGATTATGATGTAGATATAAATTTAAGGTTAGTAGATATTATTTTACAATCTAATAATTGTGATAAAAATAATATTTATTTTAAACCACATCCCGGAAGTCCAAAAAAAAATAAATTTATTAATATTAATTATATATATGAACCAATAGAAAAAATTATTAATAAATTTTCAACTATTATAACATCCACATCAACGGCAGCATCAATTGAATTTTTAATAATAGGTAAAAAAGTATGTATCTATGATGATATTTTTTCTTTAGACTTATCGCCAGTTAAACATTATAAAGATTTTTTCTATAGATTTAAAAATTCTAATGAAATTGATAATTTACTTTTAAATAATTCAAATGTTGAAAAAAATAAAATAAAATTTAGAAATTATTACTATTTAGATTTAAATTTAAGTATGTGGAAAAATTATTTTAGAATTTAATTGGTATTATATTTTATATGAAAAAAATAGCAGTAGTAGCCTATCCTTTTGGATTAGACAATGAGTCAATAAGGAAATTAAAAAAATTTTTTAAAGTTAAATTTTATAATTTAAGTTTATTGCCAGATTCAAAAAAATTAAATAAAATTATTTATAATGTCGAAGGTGTTATTGCTGGAACAGAAATTTATGATAAAAAAATTTTAAGTAAAAACAAAAGACTCAAAATTATTTCAAGAGTTGGTATAGGGTTAGATAGTATAGATTTAAATTATGCCCAAAAAAAAAAAATTTTAGTTTGTAGTACACCTGATGCACCATCTCAATCTGCAGCAGAAGTTACAATTGCAAAAATATTTAATATTTTAAAAAATATTACGATATCAGTAAATCATGTAAAAAATAAAAATTGGTTACGATTACCTCATAATGATTATAAAGACTTATCAATAGGAGTAATAGGTGTAGGAAGAATTGGAACAAAAGTTGTGAATATTTTAAAAAATTTCCCGTTTAAAAAAATCTATATAAACGATATAGATAAAAAAAAAATAAAATTTAAAAATAAAAGAATTGTTTTTTTATCAAAAACACAGTTATTAAAAAAATCAGATTTAATTACTTTCCATGTTCCACTTACCCAAAAAACGAAAAATTTTTTAAATAAAAAGACTATGAAAATGATGAAAAAAGGTTCTTCAATAGTTAACACATCAAGAGGAGCAATAATTAATGAAAAAGATTTATGGACTTTTTTGAAAAAAAAATATTTTACCGCTGCATCATTAGACGTAATGATCAATGAACCTTATTATGGAAAGCTTTTAAAGTTAAAAAATTGCTATATAACTCCTCATATTGGCTCAATGAGCAATAGAAGCAGACTTGCTATGGAAAGAGGTTCTGTTAAAAATTTAATTAATTTTTTGGTAAAAAATAAAATTTCGGGTTCAGTATTTTAACAATTTAATTTTTTAAAATTATGAAATTAATAAAAAAACTAATTAAAAATTTTTTGCAAAAAGAAAATTATTTATTAAATAAAAATTTATTAAGTATTTTAAAAGATAATAGAATTAATTACTTAGATGTGGGTGCAGCAGAAGGAATTCCTTTAAGATGGTCGTTTTTAGAAGATGGTTTAAAAAAAATTTTAGTTGAACCGCATTCAGAAACAGCAAAAGATTTGAAAATTAGAGATAATATTGTAATTGAAAAAGTTTTAAGTAAAAATGAAGGAGATAAATTAGATTTTTATGAAACTAAAAAAGAAAAATGTTCTTCTTTTTTAGAACCAAATATTGATCACCTTAAAAGATTTCCTGATGTAGAAAGATTTTCTATAATAAAAAAAATAAATTTTACTACTTCTACTCTGGATAAGGAATTAGAGAATTTGAATATTAATCCTGATTTTATTAAAATAGATACAGAGGGGACAGAAATAGATATTCTAAAAGGTTCAACTAATTCATTAAAAAATGTTATGGGAATCGAAATTGAAACATCTTTTTTTGAATTAAGAAAAAATCAACCATTGATCAGCGATGTTTTAAATTTTTTTTCTAATACGAATTTGGAATTTGTCGATTTTTTATCAATAATTAGATGGGAAAAAGAAAATTTTAGATTTACAGGACAACCTCAAATTTCTGATGTTCTATTTTTGTTAAAACCTGAATATATTTTAAAGCAATATATAGAAAATAATATATCTGATAATGTTTTAAGAAAATATATTTGCATATTATCAATTTATCAAAGAACTGATTATTTAAAATTTTTATGTAAAAATGAAAAAATACAAAAAAATTTACCTGAATTAAAAATTATTAGTAATTTAGTTGAAAAAAAAATAAAAAGAGTAAATTTTATTAATAAGTTTTCTTACGCATTCATTAATAAAATTCAAAATGTTATATAGTGAAAAAAAATATTTTTAAGGGAAAAAAAGTAATAGTTACAGGTCATACAGGATTTAAAGGTTCGTGGCTATCGTTATGGTTAAATTTGTTGGGAGCTAAAGTAATTGGAATATCTAATAATATTCCTACAAATCCTTCTCATTTTGAGGCAATTAAATTAAAAAATAAAATTATTCATCAAAGAATTGATGTAAGAGATCTAAAATTATTAAAAAAAACTATTAAAAAGTTTAAACCCGATTATGTTTTTCATTTAGCAGCACAATCTTTGGTTAAAAAATCTTATTTAAATCCAGTTTATACCTGGCAAACAAATACTTTTGGAACCTTAAATATTCTAGAGTCTTTAAGGGATCTAAATAAAAAATGTACAGTAGTTTTAATAACTAGTGACAAAAGTTATAAAAATTTAGAAATTAGTAGAGGATATAAAGAAGATGATATTTTAGGAGGTAAAGATCCATATAGTGCATCAAAAGCATCGGCAGAGTTAGTTATTCAATCTTACATTAGTTCGTTTTTTCCTAAGGAAAAAACAAAAATTTCAATAGCAGTAGCAAGAGCAGGAAATGTAATTGGAGGAGGTGATTGGTCTGAAGATCGTTTAATTCCAGATTGTGTGAAGTCATGGTCAAGAAATAAAAAAGTTGTGATCAGAAACCCAAAGTCCACAAGACCATGGCAGCATGTTTTGGAGGCAGTAAATGGATATTTGTTTTTAGCTTCAAATTTAAAAATAAATAAAAGTCTTCATGGAGAGGTTTTTAATTTTGGACCAAATAATGCAAGTAATTATAGTGTTTATTATTTGGTAAATGTAATGAAAAAATATTGGAGTAAAGTTTCATGGAAAATTGTTAGTAAAAAAAATAAAAATTTTTATGAATCTTCTTTATTGAAATTAAATTGTAATAAAGCAAAAGCACATCTTAAATGGAAAAGTATATTGAACATAAACGAGACAATTAATATGGTAATATCTTGGTATAAATATTATTACTCTAATAAAATAAATATGTATAAAATGTCATGTGATCAAATAAAAAAATATGAAAAATTATTAAATGTAAGAAAAATAAAAAAATGAAAGTAGTAATATTGGCTGGTGGATTTGGAACTAGATTACCGGAATATACAAAAACTATTCCAAAACCGATGGTAAAAGTAGGTGGAAAACCCATATTATTTCATATTATGAAGTTATATGCAAAATATGGTTTTAAAGAATTTTATATAGCTCTCGGTTATCGTGGAAACATCATAAAAAAATTTTTTAAAAAAAAATATTTTGATTGGAATGTAAATTTAATTTCAACAGGAAGAAATACAATGACGGGTGGAAGACTAAAAAGATTAGAAAAATATATTGGAAAAGAAACTTTTATGCTTACTTATGGTGATGGGCTTTCAGATGTGAATTTAAAAAAATTATTAAAATTTCATAAAAAGAATAAAAAATTAGCAACATTAACTGCCGTTAGACCGCCTGCAAGATTTGGAGCCTTAAAATTAAATGGTCAATCTGTAAAATATTTTAAAGAAAAATCAAAAATTGATGAAGGCTGGATAAATGGAGGTTTTTTTGTTATAGAACCTGAATTTTTAAAATATATAAAAAATGACAAAACATATTTAGAACGCGAACCTTTAGAAATAGTTACAAAGAAAAAACAACTACTTGCATATAGACACAAAGGTTTTTGGCAGTGCATGGATACTAAAAGAGATAAAGATAAACTTGAAAATATCCTTAAAAATAAAAAGTTTTGAAAAAAAAAATATTAATCGTAGGAGGAACCGGCTTTATTGGTTATCATCTTTCTTTAAAAGCTCAAAAAAAGGGATGGAATGTTACAAGTGTATCTTCTAACCCACCTAAAAAAATAAGATTAATACCAAAAGTTAAATACATTATTTGTGATATTTCAAATAAAAGTTCATTAAGGAAAAAAATTATTGGATCATATGATTATGTTATTAATTTAGGAGGGTATGTAGATCATTCAAAAAAAAAAAAAACTTATAATAGTCATTACTTGGGATGTAAAAATTTAACAGATATATTTATAAAAAACCCACCTAAATCTTTTGTTCAAATGGGAAGTTGTGTAGAGTATGGTTTTTATAAGTCCCCACAAAAAGAGACACATAATACAAATTTTAAAAATTTAAAATCTATTTATGGACAAGCAAAACTTAAAGCAACAAATCATCTAATTAATTTATTTAAAGAAAAAAAATTTCCATCAATAATTCTAAGACTATATTTAGCTTATGGTCCCAAACAAGAGATAAATCGTTTTTTACCAATTATAATTAAGGGATGTTTAAAAAATGAGAAATTCTTATGTTCTTCTGGTAAACAATTAAGAGATTTTGTGCATGTATACGATGTGGTAGATGCTATTTTTAAATCATTAAATAATAAGAATGCGCTTGGAGAAATAATTAATATAGGTTCAGGAAAACCTAAAAAAATTAAAAATATTATATTGTTGATAAAAAAAATTATTGGTAAAGGAAGTCCACAGTTTGGAAAAATAAAATTAAGAAAAGATGAAATATTAAAATTGTATCCAAATATTAATAAGGCAAGAAAAAAAATTAATTGGACACCAAAAATAGATTTTAATAAAGGTTTAAAAAGTACGATCCTTTATTATAAGAGTCTATATAATTAGAATCTTTTATAAAATAAATGAATAAATTAAATATTGGAATAACAGGATCAACAGGAGTATTGGGTAAAAAGCTGATTTTATTAAATAAAAAAAAATATAAATTTTTTAGATTCAGTGGAGATATAACATCAAAAAGAGAAGTATTTAATTGGATACAAAAAGAAAAATTAGATTGTTTATTCCATCTTGCAGCTTTAGTCCCAACATTTAAAGTTAAAAATGATTATAAATATGCATTAAAAGTAAATTATAATGGAACAAAAAATATTGTTGATGCATTAAATCATTTTAAGAAAAAAAAAATAAAATGGTTTTTTTTTGCATCTTCTTCACATGTTTATGGTTATTCAAAAAAAAAAATTAATGAAAGTTCAAAACTTTTAAGTTCTTCGTTGTATGGAAAAACTAAAATCAAATCGGAAAAATATATTTTAAAAAATTTAAGAACTAATATAAATTATTGCATTGGAAGAATTTTTAGTTTTACCGATTATGATCAATCTGAAAGCTTTTTTATTCCTAAATATAAAAAACTTCTGAAAAAAAATAATTATATAAAAATTGATAATTTAAATCAGTATAGAGACTTCATACATATAAACGATTTATCTAGATGCATATTTTATTTAATGAATAAAAATTATGGAGGAGTAATTAATATAGCAAGTGGAAAAAAAATTAGATTAAATAAAATTATTAAAATAATAGCTAAAAATTATAATAAAAAAGTTTTTTTTATCAGAAATAAAGACTTTTCAGCTCAAAGTTTAATTGCTGATATAGCAAAATTAAAAAAACTAGGTTTTAAAAATAAATTTGATATACATAAAATAATTAATTTGTAAGAGAAAACATTTAATGAAGAATAAATTTTATCCATTAGTTAAAAATCCATTTAAAAAAAAAGATATTGAGCTGGGCATTAAGGTTCTTAAAAGTAAGAAGCTTACAATGGGTAAAGAGACTGAAAAACTTGAAGATATAATTTGTAAAAAATTAAAAATGAAATATGCAGTGATGGTAAATTCAGGATCATCAGCAAACTTGTTAGCATTTCAATGCTTAATTAACCCTTATAGAAAAAATAGATTGTTTAAAAATGATGAGGTAATTATACCAGCGGTATGTTGGTCAACTTCATTTTGGCCAATTGTTCAGTGTAATTTAAAACCAGTATTTGCTGATGTTGATCCATTAACCTTAAACATTGATGAAAAAGAGTTAGAAAAAAAAATTACCAAAAAAACAAGGGCGATAATGTTAGTTCATGTTCTTGGTAACTCGTCAAATATGAATATTATAATGAAAATTAAAAGAAAGTATAATTTAATTTTAATTGAAGATACATGCGAATCTTTTGGCTCCATTTATAAAAAAAATTATTTAGGAAGCTTTGGAGATTTTTCATCTTTTTCATTTTATACTTCACATCAAATATCAGCTGGAGAGGGAGGAGTTGTATGTTGTAAAAATTCTGAGGACTATGAAATAATTAAGTCACTTAGATCTCATGGATGGACTAGAAATTTAAATATTCACAAAAAAATAAAATTTGACAAAAAATATCTAGATAAAAAATTTTTATTTTATAATTCTGGTTTTAATTTGCGGCCAACTGAAATATCAGCAATTATAGCCAGAAATCAAATTTTACAACATAGAAAAATAAATAAAATAAGAAATCAAAATAGACTTAAAATTATTAATAAATTTTTATCAAATAGCGTTCTAAAAGATAAGTTTGGATTTATTGAAGCAAACGAAAATGTTACTCCTTCCTGGTTTTGTCTTACTATGTTTTTAAAAGATAAATCTATTAATAAAAATAAATTTTTAGAAGAATTAGAGTTACAGGGCATAGAAACAAGAGCAATTATAAGTGGTAATTTTGCGAGACAACCTGTATTTAAAAAATATAAAATTATAAGGACTAATAAATTTAAAAAAGCAGATTATATTAGTCAATATTACTTTTTTATAGGTCTTTACTCTGACCCATTAAAAGAAAGCGAACTGAAAAAGCTTATAAAAATTTTTTTAAATAGTTATAAAAAAATTAAGAAATGATTAAATATGCTAAATGATTTAAGTATAGTAGTTTTGGCAAAAGAAGAATATTTAAATATTTTAAAAATTATACCAAAATTAAAAAAATACTCTAAAGATATAGTTTTAATAGATGGCAACTCTAATGATGGAACTAAAGAATTTTGTAAAAAACAAAAAATTCGTTTTTATTTAGATAACGGAAAGGGCAAGGGAGCTGCTCAAAGACTAGGCGCTAGAAAAGCTAAAAAAAAAAATATAATATTTATAGATGGTGATGGAGCACATGACTTAAAAGATATAATCAAAATAAATTCTTTACTTAAAAAGTTTGATCTTGTTACATGTAGTAGACAGACAGGTGGAAGTTATGATTTGAATTTTTCTCATGGATTTTCAAGCGCAATAAGAGCCTCAGGTGTAATTTTTTTAGTAGTAATGTTAAATAAATTATTTAAAAAAAATTTTACAGATGTTTTGTATAGCTTAAAGGGTATTTCAAGAAAAAATTTTTTAAATCTAAAAACTAAAACAAATGGTTTTAGTATAGAATTAGACATATTGATTAGTTCGATTGTAAAAAATTATAAAATTTATGAGTTGCCAAGTAGAGAGAATTCAAGAAAGTATGGAAAATCTAAATTATCTACAATAGTTGGTATTTATTTTATTTATTATATTTTAATAAGATTTATAAAAAAAAATTAAATATTAAATAATATTCTAAAAAAAATTTGCTATGAATAAAGTAAGTATTATAATGACCTGTCATAATGGAGAAGCTTATTTAAGAGAAGCATTAGATAGTATTATTGCCCAAACTTATAAAAAATGGGAATTAATTTTTATAGATAATAATTCTTCAGATAATAGTAAAAAAATTCTTTATGAATATAAAGATAAAAGAATATTTTATTTTAAAAATAATTTTAAGTTAAATTTAGGTAAAGTGAGAAGTTTAGCTTTTAAGAAATGTAAGGGGAATTTAATCACATTTCTTGATGTAGATGATTTGTGGAATAAAAATAAATTAATGCTTCAGGTTAAAAAGTTTCAAACAGATCAAAATATTCAAATTTTATATACAAATTATTATATTTTAAAAAATAAAAAATTAATTAAAAAAAATAATTACAATTTTGTAAAAGGTAAATGCAAAAAAAAAATTGTCTATAGTTATATAGAGGGGAAACCTTTAACGGCTTGGTTAACTTTAATGATAAGAAAAAATGCAATTCAATCTTTAAAATATGCTTTTGATAAAAAACTACATATTTCTTCAGATTTTGACTTAATTTATAGATTATCTCACTTTTGTAAATTTGATTATTTAAATAAATATCTTGCAAGTTATAGAGTACACGAAAAAAATGAGTCCAATAAAAATAATTTTAAAGAGTTGAACGAGTTAAATTATATTTTTAAAAAAATTAAAAAAGATGTTTATTTTAAAAATGATAAAATAATTGATAAATTTAGTGAAAAATTATTTTTGAAAAAATTTTTTTTTGATAAAATTAATAATAATAAATCATTTTTAAAAATGAAAGATTTAAATTATTTTATAAGTCAATTATTTTATTTATTAATTAAGTTTTTTCCAAGAATAATTCTTCTTCAATTAATAAAATTAAAATCGTAGTATAGAAAAAATTTTAGTTATAGAAAAAGTTGGGTGCAAAGACCAAAACTGCAAACCAATTAAAAATAAAAGTAAAAATAATTTATTTTGACAAAACTTTTTAAATGTATAGCTATAAAATATTAAACTTACTAAAACTGGATAACAAAGAGTGGCTATTCTTACAATATTTCTGTCAGCACTTTCTGGTCCTGCTGCAAAGGGTTGACCAATCATTAGTATACAAGCAAAAGCCATTATTAAAATATTAGGCTTTGATAAATTATCTTTAATTTTTGCAAAAAATATAATCAAAATAGGAAAAAAACTTACCACTGGAAGAAAAATAAATCTCGATAGCTTTTCTATTTGTGAAAAATCATAAAAAAAAATTCCGTAAGCGTATTTAAAATCAAAATTTATTTTAGAGATATAATCTCCAAAATTTTTTAATATTAAAAAAAGAATTAAAAAAGAAGAAGTATAAAAAATTAAATTTTTAAATTTATTTTTTTTTAATGTAAAAATCTTTATAAATGACGCAGCAATTAGTGAAATTGCAGTTTGTCTTGTGAGTAAGGCAAATAAACTTGCTAAAGAGTATAATTTCGTATTATTTGTAATTATACCGTACGCAAAATAAAAGCCGCATATAAAATAAATTAAATCATGCGCTTGCGCAGGATTAAATAAACTATATCTTATCGTATAAGGATTGAAAAAAAATAATGAAAAAAATAATATTGATTCACTTAAATTTAATTCAAATTTATTAGTTAAGAAATAAATTAAATAAATCAAAATAGTAATAAATAAGTAAGTAAATATTTTATAAGTTAAGAAAATTTCTATGTTTAAAATTTGAGATGTAGCACCAATTATATAATGAACAAAAAATCTTTGAGCTATATGTTTGTTAATAATTTCACTGTTTTCTGTTAAATAGGGAAAATCTTTTGCTATTATAATATAACTTTCTATATCCCTTTGATTATAATCCCAAATTATTTGATCTAAACTTACGTGCTTAGTTGTTAAAAATAAAAAAATTACACTATAAAAAATATATAATAAAAATATTTTTCTATCTTCTAGTTTCATTTGATATTGGTAGTTTTTTAATATAATTTATTTTACAACGTATAGTTTAATTCTATTATATAATCTATAAAAAAATTAAATGTTTCAAAATTTTATTATATTAAATCCTTTATTTTCATCTGTACTTACAATTTTTTTTTTTAATGGAATATTTTTTTTCTCAAAAATATTAAGTAATTTTAATTATTTTAATTTTTTAAAAAATCATTTTTCAAATATAAATTTTATATTTTTTTTAATTTTAATTAATTTAATAGGGTATTTTTTTTATTTAATTTTTTTATTTATTTCCGTTAATTTATTATTTGTACAATTATTTATGTACTCAGTGGTTTTTTTCGGTATATTTAATTTTTTTAAATTTCAGTTTTTAAAAAAAAAAATTAAATTTATTCATAATAATTATTCATATTTATTTTTTATTATTATACTTTTATATTTTTTTTTAAGTTTATCTCCAATCACAGACCCAGATTCTCTAGAGTATCATATTGGAGTTCCACTATACTCTATTAAATATGGAATTTTTTTTATAAAAGATTACTGGCTACATAGCCAATTGGCGGGATTGGGAGAAGCACTAAATATTATTGGATTTTCGACTCATTCTATTCAACTGCCTACCTTTATTCAGTTTATATCAATCTTACTTTTGGTAAGTGTAATACATTATTCAAAATCACCTTTTTTTAAAAATATACCCAATAAAGAAAAATTTTTTATATATTTAATAATAGTTAGTTGCCCAGTTTTTTTATTTTTAGGAAATACAGCTAAACCACAATTATTTGCTATAGCCTCAAGTTTTATTGCTTTTTTTTTAGCATTTATTGTTTTGCCAAAAGAAAAAAAAATTGAAAATAAAAAAAAATTATATCTACTTATTGCATTATTAGCTTTATTTACAACTCAAATAAAATATTCATTTTTTCTAAGTTGTGGAATAATTATGATTTTTACTTTTTATGAAATGTATAAAGTAAAATTGATTTATTATTCAATTTTAATTTTTGCAATTCTTTTTTCAATAATTGTTGTTCCTAGGGAGATTTATGATTATTTATATTTAAATAAAAATATTTTAATAAATTTCTTTTACCCAATTACTGATCCATATTTATATGAAAATATAAAAGATTCTTTAAGACATGGCGTAGGATTGCCAAGATACTTTCCTTATTGGTTAATTTTACCTACTAAATTAGGAGAGATTACTTATTCATTAGGATTAGGAATTTTAATCTTATTTTTTAATTATATAGGTAAATTAAGAGAAATTAAAAAAATTATATATGCATTAATTATTTTTTTTATAGCAGGGTTATATTTTGGTCAACCATCAGGAAGATTTTTTGTTGAACCATTTCTTTGGATAATTCTAGCAGCCTCAATAAACTTTAAATTTAATAAAAGCCTTTTTCATAAAATTTTTTATTTAGGGATAACTTTCCAGGCAATAGCTATTTCATTAATATTGATCTTTGCTACTTACAGTTTTTCCCCGGGAATATTTAGCAAAAAAAATTATATAAAAGTATTAGCAAGATTTGCCGATGGTTATTCAATTTATAATTGGTCTAATAAAAATTTATCAGATAATTCTGTTTTACTTACAACACATAGATCTATTTCTCTATCAAAAGTAAATTCAATTTCTACAGAGTTTAGACTTTACTATTCTTCAAAATCTGACCCTAAATATATAGCAGACTTTTATATAAAAAAATTTAAAAGGGAAAATCCCACACATATTTTATATGTAGAACATGAATTTGGAACTCATTTGGATGTTTTTAAAAATTGTAGAGGAAAACTTTTTAAATTTAAAGAAAATGTAGGTGAATTTGCTGTGAGAAATATATTTAATAAAAGTATGAAAAAATATGATGGTTATATTTACAAAATAAATTATGAAGACCTAAATAGATGCTAATATAAAAAATGAATATACTTGGTATAAATATTAATCATGCAGATGCATCTGCTTGTTTGGTAGTAAATGGAGAAATAATTTTTGCTATTGAAGAAGAAAGATTTACTAGAATAAAGCACTATAGTAATTTTCCTCTTAATTCTATCAATGCATGTTTAGAAAATGGAAATTTATCTTTAAGAGACATAGATTATATTGCTGTAAATTATAATCCAAAGGCTAATTTACAGGCAAAATTAATTTACATGACAAAAAATATTTTTTCAGTTCATGGCATGAAAAAATTAATTAATTTCAGAAAAAAATTATTTTTAGATGATGATTTATCAAATTTTTTAAAGAAAAATAATTTTAGTGGAAAATTTATTAATATTGAACATCATACATCTCATATAGCTTCATCTTATTTAATTTCTGGTTTTAATAATTCTATAGGACTATCTATAGATGGGTTTGGAGATTTTACGAGCACAGCAAGTTTTTTATGTGATAATAATAATATAAGAACCATTAAGAGAGTAACGTTTCCACATTCTCTTGGAATATTATATCAAGCCTTAACTCAGTTTTTGGGCTTTAAAAATTATGGTGATGAATATAAAGTTATGGGTCTCGCTTCATATGGTAAACCAAAATATATAGAAGAGTTTTCATCGCTTATCAAATATGATTCAAAAGATTATTTTAAATTAAATTTAAATTACTTTACTCATCACAACAATCCAAATTTTTCTTTTAAATTTAAAGACGGAATTCCATATTTTGAAAATTTATTTAATGAAAATTTTTATTCTCTTTTTGGAGAAAATTTTAAATCTAAAACTATAAGTGAAGCTCATTATAATCTTGCAAGTACTTTACAGCATGTATTTGAAGATATTATTTTTAAAATTTTGAATAGTTTATATGAAGAATTTCAAATAAATAATTTATGTCTTGCAGGTGGATGTGCACTAAATTCAAGATTTAATGGAAAAATTTTGGAAAAAACAAAATTTAAAAATATTTTTATACAACCAAATGCAAGTGATGGAGGTGGATCTCTTGGGGCAGCGATATATTTGGCTTCTTTAAAAGATAAAAAATTTAATAATTTTAATTTTAACAATGCTTATCTTGGAACAAGCTATACTAATAAATATATAGAAGAAAATGTAATTAAAAAAAAAGTTAAAGGAACTAAATTTAATTATAAATATCTTGAAGAAGATGAACTAAACTCATTTGTTTGTAAACAACTTGTTGATTCAGGAATAGTTGGATGGTTTAAGGGAAGATGTGAATGGGGACCCAGAGCATTAGGTAATAGATCTATATTGGCAGATCCAAGAAATCCTAAAATTAAAGATATTATTAATGAGAAAATTAAAAGAAGAGAAAGTTTTAGACCGTTTGCACCTTCAGTAATTGAGGATAAAGCTAGAGATTACTTCGATTTAAATTATTCATCACCACATATGTTATTTGTAGTTAATGCAAAAAATAATATTAAAACAACATTGCCAGCAGTGGTGCACGTTGATAATACTTGTAGAGTGCAAACTGTTAGTAAAAAATTTAATACTGTATTTTATAAGTTAATTAAAAAGTTTGAGGAAATGACAACAATTCCAGTATTGTTAAATACTTCTTTTAATGAAAATGAGCCGATAGTTCAAAAACCGGAAGAGGCTTTTGATTGTTTTGAAAGAACAAAAATGGACTGTTTAGTTTTGGAGAATTGGGTAATTTTTAGGTAATGAAAATCTATCATTTAGTAGATGAAATAACTGAAAAGAATCAAAGTATTGTTTCTATTATAAAGCAAATATCCAATTATAAAATATGGAATTTTTTTAAGGTAGTTTCTCAAAAACAAAGTGATACTAAAAATAAAAACTTAAGTAATGTAATTTATTTAAAAAATTTTTTAAAAGACTATTTAATTTATTTTTCTACTTTAAGAAAAATTATTAAAAATAAACCACAGACAGCAGTTCATATTCATGGTTTGTGGAGACCAATATATTTTTTCTCATTATTGTTTTGTAAATTAAATAAAATACCTTTTTTAATACAACCTCATGGAATGTTATTAGATGATGCCTTGAAAAGTAACACGTATTTAAATTATTTATTTAAACTTATAACTTTAAAAATTTATAATATTTTTTTAAAAAATGTATATTTTTTAGCAGTAACTAAAGAAGAAACTGATTCTATAAAAAAATATTTTAAATCTCCCAACATTAAGATTATTGAAAATCCGTTTGAATTTAAAAGAACTAATAGTGTAAGATTTCATAAAAAATTTATATACTTTGGAAGAATTAATCCAATTAAAAATATAGATTTAATTATAAAAGCTTTTATAGACTCAAAACCAGAAACTGAATGGACTCTCGAACTTTATGGAATTCAAGATGATTACAAATATTTAAATTATCTTAAAGACATAATAGCAAAGAGTGGAATGTCTAATCAAATCTTAATTAAAAAACCAGTCTTTGGGGTTAAAAAATATCAAATCATGACTTCCGCTTGGTGTAATGTATTAATTTCAAAATCAGAAATATTAAGTTTATCTGTTTTAGAATCTTTAAGTGTTGGCACACCTAGTATTGTAAATAAAAATATTTACTTTCCAGATTGGATTAAAAAAAATATTTTTTTATCAGATATTTATGAAAATAATTTGAAAAATTCATTTAAAAGAATTATGGATATAAATTATTCAACAAGATCTCAAGTTAGAAAAAAAATAATAAAAAATTTTGATAGCAACTATTCAATTTCAACTATAAAAGATAAATACATTGTTTATATTAAATCAATTATTAATAATCTTTATAAAAAAAATGTAATTTCTAGACAAAAAAAATTCACAAAAATATCCCAAATCACTGTTGCCAATTCTTTAAATTTATTTTTGTTACCATTTCTTGTAATTCTTTTTACATTTAATGGTCAGTCAGAAATTTCTGCAGATTTAAGTATAGTCAGCGGCTCAATATTAATTTTATGTCAAATTTTTTCTGCTAACGCCAGAGTTATATTAATAACTAATTTTAATGAAAACGTTTATAAAGAGTTTGTTGGCTTCAGAATATTTTTATCAATAATTTTTTTATTATCATTTTTTTTAATTAGTTATAATTTTCCAGTCCTTATGAATTATAATAATGACCTATTAGTGTTGATTATATTACTTTCTTGGCTCAATGAGCTTAACTTGATTTATTTAGAAACAAAAAAAATGTTTAAATCTTTAACGATTTATATATTGGCAATGTTAGTTGTTTATTTTTTAATTTTTTATTCAGTCATATTTGATCATTATAGTCTTTCTAGAGAAATTTTAAAATATTTAGCATTTTTCTATATATTCTTTATAATTTATTATTTTAATTTTCGTGAAAAAAAATTGAAAAGAATTGAAATATTCAAAATATTAGAAAATTTTAAGAAACTAGCTTTATTATCTTCAATTAGCAATATAATCGCAGTTTTAATTTGGAGGTATTCTATTTATTTTACTTATGATAAAAAAAGCGCAGGTATTATGATAGCAGCTTTTTCGGTCGCATCATTTCCAGGAACATTAACAAACAATATTGTCGGACCGTCTTTTGTTAAGCTTAAAATAGGAAAACATTTTTTAGCAGTTATAAAAAATATTTTATATATCTCTCTTGTATTTTTAATTCTTTTATTGATGTTTAATCTTAACCAGCAGAATTTATTTTATAAGCTAGTGAATATTTCTGTAATTGGAACAATAGTATTAACTTTTTCTATTTATTTAAAAAATCTACTTATGGTAAATAATAATCTTCATACTAATGTTTTTAAAATTGATATTCTTTATAGTATTTCAATTGTACCATTAATAATAATTTTGGATATGATTAATGGATATGCCTTGGCTAGTTATGCTTATTTAATTTCTGGAGTTATTAGCTTTTTATTCTATTCATCTTTATATAAAAATTATGAAAATAGTATTTAGAATAATTAATTTTTTTCTAATTATTTTTGCCATAATTTTTACTTTGATTGCAGCGCAAAAGCATCAAGGTAATATGATTTATTATTTAATATTTAGTATATTTGTAAATTATTTTTTTATTTATTCTTTAAATACGAAAAGACTATTTTTTGAGACTTATTTTGCAACTTTTATTTGGCTAGGTTTTTGGTTTAAATATACTTTTTCGTTAGTTTTTTTAAATGGAATTATTTATGACTCAGGTCCACAGACAAATATTGAAAATATAGATAAGGCTTTAATAACCTCTATAATTGGTATTTCTGCTGTTTTTTTAAGCTATATTATTAGACAATTATTTTTTAGCTTTAAAATATCTCAATTAACTGAAAAATCTTTTTTTGAAAATTTATATATAAAAAATAAAAATATAGTAATTTTTTTATTTATAATAACTTTTCTATCTATTGGAATATTTAATTTTAATTTAAGTGTTTACCAAAAAGGATTTATATATGAACATAATGTTCATTTTTTAATTGTTAATTTTATAAAGTGGATGCTTTTATTTGGCTTAACTACATTTTCTTGTTTCTTAATATATACAGAAATTATTAGAGAAAAAAAAATATCAACTTTTACTGCTTTAATTGTTTTTTTTGAAATTTTTATATCGTATTCTTCTATGTTAAGTAGATCTGTTATTTTGAATCTGTCTGCAATTACGTATTCATTTACTAAATATTTAAGTTTTATAAAAAATAAACTGAAATTTTTTGTTGGTTTTTTAATTTTAATCATAATAATGTTTTTATTAAATAATTATTTTTCTAATTATTTTAGAATAAATTATGCAATTGAAGTTGGTAAGTATGAAGAGGCAAAAAAAGAATATGAAGAAAGAACTAAAAATAATATTTCTGAAAAAAAAAATGACACTTTTACCTATGAATTGCCCTTTAAGGTTTCTAATGACCCAGGGATAAAACCAGATCCAGTAAATATGTCTGTTTTTGTAGTTATTAATAGATGGAGTGGAATAGATTCAATGTTGGCAGTAGTAAATTCAAAAAAATTAAGTTTTGATTTATTTTTTGAATCATTAAAAGAAAAAAAAATAATTAGTGAAAAAACATTTTATGAAACTACATTTAAAATTGATTTAGATGGCGGGAAAGAAATTAGATTTGGTGATAAAAGAATTTTAAAAGGAAATACTTTGCCAGGAATATTTTCTTTTATTTTTTATACTGGAAATTATTTATTCTTTTTTATTAGTATTTTACTTTTAACTTTAATTTTTAGTTGTTTTGAAATTTTGAGCCTGAAGTTATCTAACAATAATATGATATATGCTTCTTTTATTTCTTTTTTAATAGCATTTAGGTTATCTAATTTTGGTTATGCTCCTATGGATAGTTATTTATATATAATTTCTATTTTATTATCGATGATATTAATATTTTTTTTATCTAATTATAAAGAATCTTTTCTTAATTTAAAATAAACAAAATTATAAATAATTAGATTTATAATAACTATTGAAAGTAATGCATAACTATTATTTCTGTATATTACGCTCATACTTAATCCAATTAAGATAAATAAATTTAAAATAAAACCAGATAAAGAATTTATATATTTAAAATTATCAATTTTCTTTGATAGAAAATTTTTGAATAAAATATGTAAATGTTTTGTATCAGCATGATCGACTTTATTTTTTTTTATTTTTCTTCTAATTATTGTAAATAAATTTTCATAAGCAGGATACCATAGTAAATTAATAGCAATTAATGGATTGAGAGTTTGCTCTGAGTTAATGAAGTTAATAACATATATGCCAGAAAATAAACTAATTAAGTATACTCCATTATCCCCAAGGAAACAGAAGTTAAAAAGATTTGATATATAAAAGATAATTAATGCAAATATAATTAAACTTAGTACATTAAATTCAGAATTATTTATATCTAAAAAAATTAAACAGATAAAAACAATTAAATAGTAACCTGTAACATTTAAATTTATACCATCGCAGAAATTTGAACCATTTAATAAAACAAGTAGACAAAAAGTTGTAAAGGCCAAATTAATGAAGTTATTTTTTATTAAAAAATCTAAATAGGACAACGATGTTTTATCAATTTTGATTTTAAGAAAGTAAACAAAACTTATTATTATAGTAATTTGAATTATTAGCCTTACTCTAGGAGACATATTTTTGTAGGAATCAGAAAGAAACCCTAAAATTAATATTAAGAAGAAAAATATAAAATATGATTTAGTAATTATTAAGTTGTTTTCTTTCAAAAATATCAGAATGATACAAATAAAAAAATAAGCTCCACCAGTTAAAGGAATTCCTTTATTAAATTTATTTTTATGTATTCCATGGGAAGGGTTATCAAGCAATATCTTGCTAAATTTACAAAAGAAAATTAGAGATATATTTGAAACTAAAAAAATTAGTAAAAAAATTTCACTTGAAATATTGTACATTTTATACTTTAAAAATTATTTATATATATTAATGAAAAGATTAATAATAAAGTATTATTTAAATATTTTTAATGAAAAAAATTTTTCCTAATCAAAGTTTAATTTACCATTTTTCAAGTATATTGGTGGTTTTTTTCCCAGCGAGTCTTATAGCGGGTCCATTTGTTTCTGAATTATTCATGAATATATCATCAATATTGATCTTATATTTAATTATTAAAGAGAAAAAGTATTATTATTTTCAAAATAAAGTTTTTTATTTTTTTGTATTTTACTGCTTTTATCTCTTGATGAGATCTTTCTTTTCACAGGATCCACTATTGTCTTTTGAAGTGTCTATATTTTACTTTAGATACGGTTTATTTGTAATTACAATTCTATATTTAATTGAAAATGAAAAAAAATTTATAAAAATATTTTTTTTAGTTTTTTTTATTACTTTTTTAATCTTAGTATTTGATGGATATTTTCAGTTTTTCTCTGGACAAAATATTTTTGGTTTTCAATCTGAGCGCCCAGATAGAATAGGAGGATTATTTTTTGATGAACTTAAACTCGGAAGTTTTATTGTCAAACTTTTTCCACTTTTATGTGTGGCTTTTTTTTATTTAAAACAAAAAAAAATAAAAAATTTATTTTTAATGTTTTTAATATTGTCTTACTTTATGGTCCTTTTAAGTGGAGAAAGAGCTGCTTTTATTTTAATTAATTTTTTTGTTGTTCTTAGTTGTTTTGGTTTAATGAAACTAAAACGTTTTATAATTTACTCCTTAACTTTTATTTTGCTTATGACTTTATTAATCTGGAATACTGATAGTTTAAAAAATAGACATTATGACCAGTTTTTGCTTCATTTAGTTAATAAAACTCCTAACGGAGAAACTGTATTTTTCCCTGAGTATGCTATGTTATTTAAAATTTCACAGAACATGTTTTTAGATAATGTTCTTTTTGGACAAGGCCCAAAAACCTATAGAGCCCTATGTTTTAAAAAAAAATATAGAAAGAATTTAGACAAAGTTGCTTTTAGAAAAGGTAAAGATGTCTTTTTAGAAAAACATAAGTATACCGCATGTACGACACACACTCATAATTATTATCTACAGATCTTTTCCGAGACAGGTTTGGTTGGCGCATTTTTTGTACTTTATTTCTATATAAATGTATTAAGAAAATATTTTTTTTCAATTAGAAATCGTCATAGAATTAATGTATTAATTTCTTCTGGATTAATTGTAAATTTATGGCCACTAACTACAACGGGTAGTTTTTTTAATAATTGGATAAGCATGACGCTCTACATTTTAATAGCGTTTTATTTATATTTTTTTAAATATGAAAATTAATAATAATTTATATTCTTGGTTCTTTAGTTTTGTAATTTCATCATTTATTTTTTTATGGGATGTAGAGTTTCTATTTAATGGAAAATATTATGATTACGATTTACGTTATTTTATTTTAATTTTGATTATACCAATTGCTGTTTTTTTATTAAAAAATATTTTTAATAAAAACTTTTTAATAGAATTAATGGCAAGAAATAAGGTTTTTATAATTTTTTTTATTTTTTTATTTATTCATTTATTTTTAGTTAATTTATTAAATCAAGTTGAGATTAGACAATACAATTTTAAAAGTATTATTTTTTTCATTTTAGTTAGTATAATTTACATTTTTAACAGAGATAGAGTAATTAATAATCTTAATAAGATTATTATTATTTTTTTAAGTATTTATTTATTAATATTTTTTTTTAGTTTTTTTATTGAAAATGATGAACTAGTTGGTTTTTGTAGTCAAAAATATGTGATTTATATTTCTAACAAAATTGGTACAAATTTTTATCCTATAAACAACATAATCTTTCAAGAAAACTCTCATTTAGCAATGGTGCTTATAGGATCTTTATTTTATATTTTATATAAAGGGTTTCAAAATTTTTATTATTTATTATTATTTTTCATTGTTTTTATCGTATCAATATTTTATTTATCAACAACTTATTTAGCCGGATTAATATTATGTGGGATTGTATTAAGTTTTTATTTTTATAAAAAAAATATAAATTATAAAAAATTAATTTTTATAAATTTTACATTAATACTTGTTTCATCATTTTTCTTGTTATCAGATAAAAATTGTTCAAAAAAAATTTCTGATATAAAATTTAATAAATTACACAAATCTAATTTTTTTGCTTTAGGAACGCTTGAAGAAGAATATAATCCAAAAAATACAACTAGTACAATTTACGAAAGGTCAATAAAAATAAATATAGAGACTTTTAAAAATAATTTTTTCGGATGGGGATATTCAAATAACGATATAGCTACTGAAAAATTTATGGCTAAAAATCCTCGTTTATCCGATATTGGCCAATTGCATTTACTTAATACACATGATGCATTAGGAAATTTATTTAAATTAATAAATGAGTTTGGAATTTTTATTTTTTTTGTTTTTTATTATTTTTTAATTTATTTTTTTAAAAAAGAAAAAATTGAAGAACATAAAATTTTTTTTATTTGTATATTTTTAGTGCAATTATTTAGAGGGGCAGGTTACATAAATGGAGGTTTTTGCTTTGCTATCATTGAAATTTTATTTTGTCATAAATTTGCCAAAAAATGATTTATCTTTAAATTAATAATTAAAAAATTATCTATTTATGTTTCAATTATTATGGTCAGATCAGAAAAAAAGCTCGCCCTGTAATTTATTTTCAGATAAGAAAAATCTTAAAAAATATAATATAGCCAAGATATCCTTTCTTTTGTGGGAGGAACATTGCATTGAGTGTGCTCCACTTGAAAGTGATTCAACATGCTTGCATCCTAGAAGGGTTGACAATCAATGTGCTAGTTTTTCCAACGGGATTGAAGAAAATATTAATATAAAAAGTATTGAAGGTTATGGAGCTGAAATCGGTTTTAAAAAATGGTCAAAGCTTGAAACTCAATGGTCTTTTCTTCCAAAAATGTATAAAATTAAAAATTTTAAAATTTTGTTTTTCATTTTAAATTTTTTTCAAAAGTTAAATAAAAAAATTTACAATTTAATTAGTTTTATTCCAAAGTCTTATTATTTATGTAAGTTCATAACATCTTCTTATAATAAAGCTTTCCCATATTTGAGTATAGAAAAAAAAATATTGTCGATGTTGATGGTTTTTTAATTGAATTTTATGCCGTTGGAGAAGTAAATGATAATTTAATTTTAGAAATGATAAGAGACTCAAAGCCTGTATTTAAACATAAAATAAATTTTAAAGGTGGGTGGAATCAAGAATTTATTCCATATTCAATGCTATCAAATAATACTAAAAAAACAGGTTTTTTTAGAATTTGGGTTGAAAGCCAAAAAGAAACTAGAATAATTTTTACAGCACTTAATTTGATAAAACTTGAAAGTTTAGAAGAAAATTTAATATCCAATAAGCCCGCAGATAAAGTTAAGTGTGTAGTATTTGATTTAGATAATACATTATGGGATGGGGTAGTCGGAGACGATGGTGATAACGTTCAAATTAAGCATGATGTAGTCGATTTAATAAAATCTTTAGATAAAAGAGGAATCATATGTTCTATAGCCAGTAAAAATGATTATTCTACTGCTTGGTCAATGGTAACAAAATTTGGCTTAAAGGATTATTTTTTATTTTCTAAAATTAATTGGGGCCAAAAGAGCGAAAGCATTAAAGCTATCGCTAAAGAAATGAATGTTAACGTTGATACGTTAGCGTTCATAGATGATAGTCGATTTGAAAGAGAAGAAGTTAAGTCTGCATTACCACAAGTAAGAACATATGATGTTACAGATATTAAAAAAATGAAGGAACTTCCAGAATTTGATGTGCCAATCACATCTCAATCACATGTAAGAAGAGCTTCATATTTAGAAAATATTGAACGTGAAAAAGAGTATAAAACTTTAAATAATAATTTTGATCAGTTTTTATTAAGTTGTAAAATGAAAATGTCAATTTTTAAGAGCAATGAAAACTTTGACAGATGTCATGAATTAATTTCTAGAACAAACCAATTCAATATATCAGGGAAAAAATTTAATTCCGATGAGTTTACAAAACTTTTATCAGAGGAAGAAACTTTATGTTGGAACTTATCTGATAAATTTGGTGATTATGGAATAATTGGTTTTTTAAGTTTTATTGAAAATAATAATGAAGTTATAATAACAAATTTTGTTTTATCATGTAGAGCAGCAGAAAAAAAAGTTGAAGAAACAATATTAGATTGGATTCAAAAAAAATATAGTGAAAAAGATATTAAAATTAAATTTATAAAAACTAAAAAAAATAATCCAATATTTAATAAATTAGAAAGTATGGAATTGTTAAAAATAAAAAATTTAGATTATGATATTTATAAATTAGATAAAAAAAATAGTTTATTAAAAAAAAATTATATAAAAATATATGAGCATTTATCATAAAATTATTAGTTATTTATTCTATATTGTTTATAAGCTTGGAAAAAAAATTAGTTTTAATAAAAAAGATGCGCTCCGAGTATTAATGTATCATGATATTAAAAAAAATGATTTTAAAAAATTTGATGAACAAATTAAGCTGTTCAAGAAAGATAATTGGAATTTTTTAACACCAAAAGAATTTTTAGACTTAAAAATAAAAAACAAAAAAATAAGTGGAAAAAATTTATTACTTACTTTTGATGATGGTTTTTTTTCAAATAAAGTAGTTTCACAAAAAATTTTAAAAAAACATAGAATTAAAGCAGTATTTTTTCTTCCAACTAAATTTATTCAATCTAAAAATAAATCTAAAAAAATAAGTTTTATAAAAAGAAATTTAAAAATAGATAATTATAAAAATAATAATAAAAAAATTAGTTTGAGTGCTCAGGATCTTATTGTTTTAGAGAAGCATCAAAATTATATAGGGGCACATACACACTCACACACTCCACTAAATAAAATAAAAAATTTAAAAAAATTAAAAAAAGAAATTTTAGATTCATCAAAAGTAATAGAAAAAATTATTAATAAAAAATTAGTTTTTTTTGCATTTCCTTTTGGTACTTCCAAAGACATAAATTTAAATTCTATTCAATTAGCAAAAAAAAAATATAAATTAATTTTTAGTGCCATAAGGGGTAATAATATAAATAATAATTTTTTAATATTTAGAGACAACATTGACCCTAATTATAGTAAATATTTTTCATTAACAATTTTAAATGGTTTTTTTGATTTTATGTATTTTTTTGCAAGAAAAAAAATATCTACTTTTTTAAAGTAATTGTTTTAATAACTTTGGAATTTCTTTATTTGCGTTATATTTTTTTGAGCTATTAAAAGCATTTTTAGAAAATTTTTTATAGTTTTTTTCAATTTTAGAAAAATATTTATCTAATACTAATATGCTTTTATTTTTTGTAATTATAAAACCGTCATAATAATTTTTAATTATCTCCTCTATCCCTCCTCTAGTGAGAAAAGCTATGGTTGGAATTCCAAAACTTTTTGCTTCTAAAACAGTGTATGGACAATTTTCTATGGGACTTGTGATCAGTAATAGATTTATCTTTTTATATATATCTTTTTTATTTAAATTGTAAAAATATTCTACGTTCTCTTTATTTTTTTTAATATTATTTTTGTCATTGTGAAATACATAAAACTTATATTTATTTCTATATGTATTAGCAATTTTTAAAAATTTTTGTAATCCTTTTTCTTTATCAGTCCTGCCAACAAATCCTATACAAAATTTTTTTTTATTTTTTAAATTTTTTTTCTGCAAATCTACAGAATTGTACTTTATTTGGTTATTTGTAAATAATGTTAAAAAAAATCTTCTTTCCCACCATTTTTTTGTAAAGTTAGAAACATAAAAAATTTTATTTATAAATATCGAAAAAAATGTACTTAAAAAAATAGAAAAAAGTAAGAATATATTTTTTTTAGTTATATGGCTATGAATAAATAAATATATTTTTTTTTTGTTAAAAAAAATTTTAATATAAAAAAAATATATTATAAATATTATTTGATTTGAAAATATAAATATAAATCGATCTTTATTATTTTTTATTTTTTTTAAGATACTGATTGTTTTAAATATATTTGTTAAATTATTATTTTTATAAAGTTTAAAATTAATATTTTTTTTAATAATATTTTTATAATTATTAGTAATTATTTTACAAGTATAATTATTTTTTAAAATATATTTTATTAAAATTTCCTCAAATGTTCTAATTCCACCAGTTGAGTTGCTAAGAAGTATAAAATTATTTTTCATAATTTATTTTTTTGACTGTATACAAAATATATTTATAATTAATTGCTCTAAAATAAAGCAAAAATAAAGCATTTTTTTATAATTGACCTTAACTTTTGCCATATTATTAAGTTTATATGTTTTATATATAAAATTAGTTTAGATTTATTTGATTAATTGATTTTATTAGATTTCTGTTTATAAAAAGTATAAATATTTTATTAAATGAAAATAGCTCTAATATTTGGTGTTACGGGTCAAGACGGATCCTATCTTGCTGAATTTTTATTAAAAAAAAAATATGTAGTACATGGAGTTAAAAGAAAATCCTCATCTTTTAACACTGATAGAATTGATCATATTTTAGAAAAAAATAAAAATTTTCACTTACACTATGGCGATGTAACTGATGCATTAATGACTCAAACTTTAGTTCAAAAAATAAAGCCAAACGAAATTTATAATTTAGCAGCTCAGTCTCATGTTGCGGTTTCATTTATGATACCTGAGTATACTGCAAATACTGATGCTATTGGCTGTTTAAGAATTCTCGAAGCCATAAGATCTGCAAATTTAATAAAAAAAACAAAGTTTTATCAAGCTGGTACCTCAGAATTATATGGTAAAGTTCAAAAAGTTCCTCAGGATGAAAATACACCGTTTTATCCTAGGAGTCCTTACGGAGTCGCCAAACTTTTTGCTCACTGGATAACTGTAAATTATCGGGAGGCATATAATATATTTGCATGTAATGGTATATTGTTTAATCATGAAAGTCCTCGAAGAGGCGAAACATTTGTAACAAGAAAAATTACAATAGCCCTTTCAAAAATAAAGTTAGGACTTCAAAAAAAACTCCTGATTGGTAATTTAAATGCAAAAAGAGACTGGGGTCATGCGAAAGATTATGTAGAAGCACAATGGCTTATATTACAACAAAAAAATCCAGATGATTATGTTATTTCGACGGGAAAAAATTATTCTGTAAAAGAATTCATAACTCGTTGTGCAAAAATATTAAAAATAAAAATAAAGTGGAAAGGCAAAGGTATTAAAACTAAGGGTTATGATGAAAATGGAAAATGTATTATAGAATGTGATAAAAAATACTATAGACCCGCAGAAGTAGATATATTGTTAGGAAACTCTAATAAGGCAAGAAAAAAACTTAATTGGAAACCAAAAATTAGCTTCAAAGAGCTTGTTGAGGAAATGACAATGTATGACTATAAGAATTTAAAAGAATCTTATGTCTCTCAAAAAAAATAAAATTTTCCTGGCAGGTCATAATGGCCTAGTTGGATCAGCCGTTCTAAGAAAATTAAAAAAATTAAATTATTCAAATATTATTTTAGCACCAAAAAGTAAGTTAAATCTTTTAGATCAAAAAAAAGTTTTTCAGTTTTTAAAAAAAAAAAAGATTCAATCAGTCATCATTTGTGCTGCCAGAGTAGGTGGAATTAAAGCAAATAATGATTTTAAAGCAAATTTTATTTATGAAAATTTAGAAATTCAAAATAATTTAATTCATGCCGCTAAGCAAAATAATATTAAAAATTTAATATTTTTAGGTTCAAGCTGTGTTTATCCAAAATTTTGTAAACAACCAATAAAAGAAAAATATTTATTAACTGGTGAGTTAGAAAAAACAAATGAGCCATACGCTATAGCAAAAATTGCTGGAATAAAATTATGTGAAGCTTACAATTTTCAATATAAAACTAACTATAAATGTTTGATGCCTACTAACACTTTTGGTCCAGGTGATAATTATGATCCAATTCAGAGCCACTTTTTGCCTGCATTAATAAGAAAAATACATATCTGTAAAATTACAAAAAATAATACTTTGGAACTATGGGGAAATGGTAAGGCAAAAAGGGAATTAATTTATGTTGATGATTTGGCGGATTCCATTGTTTATTTCTTAAAAAAAAAATCAGCTAAAGGGTTAATAAATATTGGTTCTGGGATTGAAAAAACTATCGAACAATATGCGATATTAATTTGTAAAATTATAGGTGTTAAATTAAAAATTAAATATAAAAATAAATTTTTAACTGGGACACCTAGAAAATTATTAGACTCATCGTTAGCAAGAAAATATGGATGGAAATCAAAAACAAATCTCAATCAAAATTTACTAGAAACTTACAATTTTTATTTGAAAGAATTAAAATTAAATAAAAAAAAATAAATGTTAATTGCTGTTTTTTCAAATTATTTTATTTTACTGGCAATATTTGGATTCTCTTTCCTATTAAAAAAAATTTTATTTTTAAACAAAAAAATAATTGTAGAAAATATTGATTTTTTGTATGGATTAATTTTCCTTATTTTTTTTGCTCTATTATTAAATTTTTTTTTCCCTTTAAACTATTTTACAATATGGGTAATACTTACAGGCGTTTTAATATTTTTGTATGGTTTCTATAAAAAATTTTTCAAAATTAATTTATTTTATTATTTAATTATAATTTTTTTTACTACTTTTGTTTCTTTTTATACAGGCAACAATGTAGACTCTCCAATGTATCATTTGCAAATTATAAAATGGTTAAGTTTTCATAAAATAAGTTTTGGTTTAAGTGATTTAGAAATAAGATTTGGTTTCAATTCTACTTGGCATTCCTTGGTCGCATTATTAGATTTAAAAATTCATAAATTTAGTGCAAAATATTACCTTAGTGCAATTATCTTTGGTTTAGTTATTTATGAGGTAATTAAATTAAAGGAAAAAATAAATTATAGTGATTTGTTTCTTTTTTTAGTCGTTTCATTTCTTATTTTTTTTAGTTTTATTCATCCTTATAGAAATGGAATAATACTTAATCATCTAGGCAATCCAGAGCGTGATATAGTAACAATGTTTTTCTTTTTTCTTATAATTTATATTTTTTTAAAAATACAAGAAAATAATAATGATAATAATAATTTAATTAATTTATTATTAATATCTACATTTATTTGTCTTACTTCGAGAATAATTTTTTCACCAATAATATTTATTTTAATTTTAATTTTAATTAAAAATAAAAAATACAAATTAATAAATTTAAATAATATTTTTTTATTTTTTACTAGTTTTTTATGGATCACTAGAACTTTTTTTTTAAGTGGATGTTTTTTTTTCCCAGTGCACCAAACTTGTATAAAAACACCTTGGCTCGTTAATAAAGAAGAAGTTATTTTTTTTGTTCAAGAAGCTATGCGAATTTCAAGAACTTTGCCGGATAGAATAAAAGTTAACGATTATGATTTTACTATTAATAGTAATGATTGGATGCTCCCATGGTTTAAAAATTATTTTATGGAAGCAGCTTTATTACAGGCAGGAACTGGGATAATAATAATAGCTCTTTGTTTATTTGTTTTAAAAAATTTTTTAAAATTAAATAATATTAAAAAAAATATAAATATTTTTGATTATTTTTTAATTTTTAGTCTATTAGTTATTATAGGATTATGGTTTCAGGCGCCTGAAATTAGGTACGGATGGGGACCATTAATTGTGCTGCCGTGTTTTACACTTTTAGTATCTTTAAAAGATTTAAAACTATTATTTTTTATAAAAAATAAGGTTATTTTGATGAATTTAAGTATTACTTTACTGTGTTTAGCGTTTCTAACAAAAAGCTTTGTCTATTTTCAGTCAAAAGATTTGTTTATTATTTCAAAGAAAGAATTTGGTTATACAAATATTAGAAAGATAGGAACTTTTGATAATCAAGAAATTTATAGATCTTTAAATTGGCAATGTGCAGATTTCAAAGGAATTTGTGTAAATACTGTAAAAAAAAATTATGAAATAAAAAAAATATTTAATTATGTAATTTTTAATAGTAATTAATATTAAATGTTAATATCAATAATTATTCCAACTTTAAATTGTTCAAGAACTATTCAAAATAATTTAGATTCAATAAAAAGACAATCATATTTAAATTATCAAATAATCGTAGTTGATAACAATTCATCGGATAATACAATTGATTTAATAAAAAAAAATAATTTTAAAAATATTAAAATAATTATCGAGCGAGATAATGGAATTTATGATGCAATTAATAAAGGTATATCAAATAGTACTGGAGAAATAATAAGTGTTTTACATGGCGATGATTTTTATAATCATAATAATGTTTTAAATAATATTGTTGAAGCATTTAAAAAAAAAGATGTTGAAATTGTTTATGGTGATTTGGTTTATGTAAAATATAAGGATATTGATTCTATTTTAAGATATTGGAAACCTGGAGTTTTCAAATCAAATAAATTTTTAAAAGGGTGGCATCCACCTCACCCAAGTTTTTTTGCAAAAACAAAATTATTTTATTCATATGGATTTTATAAGACTGAAATTGGCAATTCAGCAGATGTTGAGTTGATGTATAGGTTTTTACAAATATTTAAAATCAATTTTTATTATTTAAATGAAACCCTTGTTAGAATGAGACATGGCGGCAAGTCAAATAAAAGTATTTTAGGAGTAATTAGACAAAATTTAGAAATTATTAAATTTTTAGATATTAATAGGAATTTATATAGAATTATGATTTTTTTTTCATATAAGTTTTTTGATAGATTAAAACAATTTGTAATAAAGAAATAAAAAGATTAAAAATAAAAAAAAATGAAAATTTCAATTATTATTCCCTGCTATAATGAAGAAAAAACTCTAGGCAAGATAGTAGATAAAGTTTTACAATTTAAATTATATGAAAAAGAAATTATTATAATTGATGATTGTTCTGTAGACAATACATCAAGTATTATAAAAGAATTAAAAAATAATTTTTCTGAAATTAAATCTATTAGACATGAAAAGAATTATGGAAAAGGGGCGGCCATTAGATCTGGAATTGAAATATCTAATTCAGATATAATTTTAATACAGGATGCTGATTTAGAATATGATCCAATGGACTATCCAAAATTATTAAATCCATTTACTAATACAGATGCAGACGTTGTTTATGGATCAAGATTTCTTGGTGGAGACTATGTTAGGTTACATTTTTTTTGGCATCATATTGCTAATAAATTATTAACAACGTTAAGTAATATTTTTACAAATTTAAATATGACTGATATGGAAACCGGATATAAATTATTTAAATCAAAAACTATCAAATCTATTCAGCTTAAAGAAAATTCATTTGGCATTGAGCCAGAAATAACAATGAAGCTAGCTAAAAAAAAATTCATTTTCTATGAAGTGCCAATTTCTTATCGTGGAAGATCTTATGACGAAGGAAAGAAAATTGGTTTAAGAGATGCTTTTAAGGCGGTTTATTGTATTTTTAAATATAGGTTTTTTGATTAATTATTGTAAATAAAATTATAATTTAAATATATTTTTGATTTTAATTTTAAATTTTTATAGTGGGTACAAGGCGTAAAACTAAATCCACATTCTCTAATACTTTCATAATAATAAAAATCGTTTAATTTTATTTTTTTAACATCGTTTTCATTTATAAATATAATTTTTGGCCAGACTTCTTTTTCATTAGTATCATACTTAAATATTCTTATAGAGTTTTTAGAAATAAAAATAACTAAAAAAAATATTAAAGTATATTTTAAAAATTTAAAAAAACTTTTTTGTACTATGTTTAATGATATACAAAAATATGAAAAGATTAATGCAATTAAAGAAATGAAATAAGAATATCCATATCTATATACAGGTACTTTTAAAAACCAAATAATTGAAAAGATAAAAATAAAAGCTGTAATGATTAAATATTTACCATTAGGTTTATTATCATATTTTTTTTTATTTATATTTTTTGAATATAAAAATAAATAAATAATTATCAAAAAAGCGATATATGGAAATATAATTTTTATTATTTTTTTTAAGTGTGTTTCGCTCCAAGTTTTAATCCAATTAAATTTTTTAGAATAATTTTTTTGTGAAATATTTTTTGTATTTTTAAAGTCTGGCCAACTTTTTGTCCAAGCTTCATTTTCGTCAGCAACATATTCTACTTGCTCAATATTAGTCCAACTTAGTTTTGAAAAACATAGTTTTGAAACAGGAAAAATTAAACATCCACTAATTATAGTATTTTTTAATAACCATAATCCTAAAAAAATTATACCAAAATAGAATTTTTTATTTTTTAGTAATTTAAAAAATTTTTTTTTGGTTAAAAATAAAAAAGGCAAAATAATCCCAAAGGACATAGTAATTTTGTTTAGTAATATAAAGATAGATAAAATAAAGTTGTTAGATAAATCTATTTGGTTGTTATTTAATGATTTAATTATTTCAGATATTAAAAAGAAGAATAAAAAATGCGTAGGAGCATCATTCCCATATTCTCCATATCTATTCATTTTATAGAAAATGAAAATTAAAATAGAAAATAAATAAAAAAAATGAAAATTAAATTGTTTTTTTTTAAAATAATTGAGTATTTGGTTAAAAAAATTAATTATTGTAGTTGAAGCAATTATAGCTGCAGAAAAGACAATAGCTTTTTCGTTAAATATTAGATTATTAAAAAATGCTGAAAAATATTGAATGATTGAAATATGTCCAAATCTAAAGTGTAAATTTGATAAACCAAATATTATTTTCTCTTCATTTAAGATACTTGTATATGGCAAATGATATAGCATAGCATCGGGTCTATATATGTTGCTTTTTACAATTAATAAAAATATTAAAATTGAATTAAAAACTAAAAATTTAAGAAATAATTTGGAAAAATAATATTTGTAATTTTTATATAATATTAATATTGGTAATATTAATATTATTGTATTCACTATAGGATTAAGAGCTATTAAAAAATTTAATGCTAGAGATATAAACGAAATTAATATAATACCGTAAATTAGTTCACTAGATAAATTTGTAATGTTTAAATTATTATTTCCACTTAATATACGACCACAAGGTGTTAAAATAACTACAACTAATATGGAATATAAAAATAATTCAAACATAATTTTTTTTTAAAATGACAAAACTCACAATTATAATACCTGTTTATAATGAAATTAAAACAATAGAAAAATTAATAAAAAAAGTTTTAAAAATAAATATTAAAAAACAAGTTATTATTGTTGATGACGCATCTTTTGATGGAAGTAATAAAATAATAAACAAGTTCAAAAATAAAATAGATAAAATAATTATTCATAAAAAAAATATGGGAAAAGGAGCAGCCATTAAAAGTGCTAAAAAATATATAAAAGGAACATATGTTGCAATACAGGATGCAGATTTAGAATATAATCCAAATGATCTGAAAAACTTAGTTTTAAAAATTAATAAAAAAAAACTTGATGTTGTTTATGGTTCAAGAGTTTTAAAAAAAAATAAATTTCAAAATGCTAAAAATTTTACACACATTATTAGAATTTGGGGCAATGTTTTTTTAACTAAAGTTTCTAATTTTATTAATAATCAAAAATTAACGGATGCGCATACTTGTTATAAAGTTTTTAAATCAAGTATTTTTAAAAAAATTAAATTAAAAGAAAATGGATTTGCGTTTTGTCCTGAAATAACAACTAAAATATCTAAAATGAAAATTAAAATAAATGAATATCCAATCAAATATAATGGTAGAACTTATGAGCAGGGCAAGAAAATAACTGCAATAGATGGTCTCGAAGCTTTATATGTTTTGGTTAAATATAGATACTTTTTTTAATGTTTTTTTCAATTAAGCATAGACTTGTTAAGATGATTGAAAAAATTCCTTTATTTCAAGTTTTTGTTTATAATAATTTACAATATTTTAAGTTTTTATTTCCCCATGATAAAGATTATTACGCTTTGAGAATTTTATTTAAAAAAAATGAAAAAAGAACTTTTTTGGATATTGGCGGAAATATTGGATTGTCAACGATAGGTTTTAGAGAACTAGGATATCGCAATAATAAAATTATAGTATTTGAGCCTGATAAATTTCTTATTAGTCAATATGTAAATAAAATAATAGAAAATTATTCTAATATAGTTGTTTATCCTTTTGGTTTGTCAAATACTGAACAGAAAAAAAAATTATACAGGGCTTTTTACAAAAATATTTTTTTTCATTTTAATAATAGTTTTAATTTAGATTATTTAAAAGATAAATTAA